>MDTG01359916.1_pt1 | contig 28878 bp, 28 predicted proteins | sample 811421 | NCBI WGS metagenome assembly MDTG01 (sample SAMN05326645, study PRJNA326480) | marine metagenome | isolation source: seawater | place: Pacific Ocean: South East | collected 2011
TACCGACGTTTATGATGGAGGAGGAACTCATCCTGAAGGTCGGCCTCCCTATGATAATGTTGCTCGCTTTGGTGCCAACATGCGGCCAATGAATTATGAGGCTGAGGGACTTCATTCCCCTGTTTTTCACTATCCTTACGTTAATTCAAAAAAAGCTTTGCTTGAATTGCAGAAAGCCGATGATATTGATCCATGTCACGGGATTAAATTACAATATATAAATCCCAATACGGGTGCTCCAGTAATGGCAACACTTGATTGTTATTTGCAGCTTATACCGAAAAAATTCCAAACGCTTGATTATCAATCAACAGGCACCTGGATATATTCAGTGGTGGAAGGAACGGGAAAGACTATAATCGGTGAAAATACTTTTGAGTGGGGGCCAAGGGATAATTTTGTAGTTCCAGGCTGGTTGCCTCACCATCATGTTGTTGGATCTGATGACACTATTCTTTTTAGTTTTTCGGATAAAGGTACACAAGAAAAGCTTGGTCTCTATAGAGAGCGCCGCGGAAATTTTGAGTCTTAAAGCGCCAAGTCTCTATTATTAGTAACTAAGACTAAACTTATCATCTGCTGAATTTAAATTTAATCGTTGTTAACACTCCAATAATTTACGATCACAGACACTTCTAATCAATAACAAATTTTCGCCGATAGTATATGAGATGGGATATTATAAGTATTTGACCCATAGAAAAATAAATAAATACTAATTGTAAATTTTTTCAATATTCTAAGGCTTTTCTTTTCATCTTCAGTTAATTTTCGCGTCATATAAGCCTCATGAGTCGAAACACGTTTTTTGTTCTTGAAGCATATCCTTTCGAGCTAATGTAAGTCTAAGTTCATGGCTTCGTCGGTCGTGATCAGAAATATCACGAATAACTAACTTGCGATCTTTTAATTTATCAATGATCTGTATAAGGGTCGAACGATCGAACCCCATCACTGTTGCGATAGCGCTATGACTCATACCCGCATTCTCTTCAATCATTACCATTGCCCCGAACTGGGGCGGTTAGATCTCCAATTTGGCAATTTTTTCTCTAAAATCTCTAAAAACTGCTATCTATGCAAAACGTAATGCAAAGCCTACTAGCTCCGGGAGCATTTCAAGTTCGGTATTCAGCGAGGTATCTCTGCTCTTACCAGTATCTCGCGAGAAAAACAGTCGACAATTGGAAAGGCACTCTAAATTCAACTTTATTATTAGCAAATTGTACAAGTTAATTCAGAGACGCCCTCAACCGCAGCTACAATCACATCCCCCGGAGACACTGGCCCAACACCAGAAGGGGTACCAGTCATAATTAAATCCCCTGCTTCAAGTGTCACAAAAGTGGATAGATAAGAGAGACTTTCTGGGACATTCCAAATCATATCTTTAATATCTGCGTCCTGTTTTGTTTTTCCATTAACAGTAAGACTGATCCTGCCTTTTGTTGGGTGACCTATGATATTTGCAGAATGAAGTTCCGAACAAGGTGCAGAGTTATCAAACCCCTTTCCCATATCCCATGGGCGGCCTTTTTCCCTAGCTTCCATTTGTAGATCTCGTCGAGTCATATCAAGCCCGACTCCATAACCAAAAATGAATTCATTAGCTTCGGATGGTTTAACATTTTTTGCTGTTTTTTTTATTCCAACAATAAGTTCGCTCTCGTAATGGTAATTTTGTGTCTTGGGTGGATAATGAATTTTTGCACCGCTCTCTACAATTGCGTCAGCTGGTTTCATGAAGAAGAACGGTGGATCTCTCTCATCAACACCCATCTCTCTCGCATGTGCCGCATAATTTCGTCCAATACAATATATCCGGCGAACAGGAAACCGATCTTCAACGCCGGCAACTCGCAAGCTCGGTGTATCTGCCGGTTTTATAACAAAAGTCATTACATTTCTCCCAAGATGCATCTATGTTTCTTTTAAAGTAGAATTTGACGCAGGTTTTAAAATAGAGCAAGGGTTTTAGACTTGACGAGTTTTTTAGATGCATTCTATCGTACGAGAGAATTCTAAGAGGAACAAAATAATGTATCTCTCTACTAACTCGATAAAATATGTGTGATTCATGGCACGCGCATATTTATTATAATGCGAAAGAAAGCAAAGAAACTGCCACTGTTCTTAGAAAGGCTATTGGTATTAAATTCCCAGAGGTAATTTTGGGGAGGTGGCATGATAAATCGGTAGGTCCACATTTGGCCCCAATGTATCAAGTAGCTTTTAAGGCTGACCAATTTGGAGTTATTGTCCCGTGGTTAGTCATTAGAAGAGATGGGTTAAGCATTCTAATCCATCCAATTACGGATAATCCATGGAGAGACCATGTTGTACTTGGATTTTGGCTGGGAGAAAAACTTTCTCTTAATGAGTTTCGTTTGCAGGAAATGACAACTTTGGACAGCATTGAATAAATTTTGCCGCGTTAGAATTAAAAATTTAAACTAAATATTTAAGGCGCTCCCTTGCCGATAAATAACCATCACTTTACAACCAAGTTATGTATTTCCCACTTGATGAATTGAATAACACACTCGATCGGTTGTCACATAGCCAATTCTACAAAAGCCGTATTCCGACTTCTGTTACTAATAAAGCTGAATTTTCAGATTCGGTGCCTCTAATGTCGCGTTCCGATTTGGTAATGGAAATGAAAAAACCAAACTATGGAGCATTCGGTGGCGCAAATCCAGTTCGGGTGAACTTGAGTCCAATGGGGGATGGTTTGATACCAATACTTCAGACGCGTGGTGATATAAATCGTATAATTACCGCCGCGCGCTCTAATTTAGACGCTTGCAGAATTGAGCCCGGCGATACCTGTGCGGTATTTTTTAGTTATCATTTGTTTGTGGCTGGGCTATTTTATCAAAGCCAAATGGAAGCCCACGGAGTTGCTAGCATCGCGCTTGGACCAGGTGAGACAAAGCGGGCGGTTGACATTTGCATTTCTAACAATGTTAACATTATTGCGGGAAATCCAACCTTTGTCCTTAGGCTTATCGAAGAAGGGGTTCCTGCTCCTAAAGTTTTCTTTTCAGGCGGAGAACCTTTTACGACAAATCATAAACTATATAATAGTATTTCAAACGCTATGCCGGAAACAATGATTGTAGATTCCTTTTCGCTTTCTGAATTTCTCCCAGTAGGCAGGACGTTTCCTGGGGGGAAGGGAGTGCATATTTTTGATGAGTTGGTTTACGCTGAGGTAATCGATCCGGAGAGTTTATTACCGGTAAATGACGGTGAGCGTGGAGAACTAGTCTTGACCCATTTGTATAAGGAAGCGCAACCACTTTTGCGTTATCGCACGGGGGATTTAACATTAAAGATTGAAACTCCCTCAGTTTTTGGTCGAACACAATGCCTTCCCTATGTGGTGTTTGGTCGAACAGATGATATGATTAAGGTAAAAGGTGTAAAGTTGTATCCATCTGAAATTAAATTCTGTCTTCTTGGTATTACGGAGCTTGATGGACCTTATCGCGTTTCTGTTTTTTCTGATAACTCTGGAAGAGAGAGGATATGTCTGTTACTTCAAGGAAGTGGTGGAGATGAGGTTGCGGAAGAGGTTTCCAAAAGATTTAAAGCGCAGACGATGATAAAAGCTGACATAGTAGAAATAGTAGAAACATTAGAATCTGGTCCCCAATGTGTGGATAAAAGATAGGTACCGCAAATGCAAAATAATTGGCGGTTAATAATAGATAAAAATTCTTATGCAGATTTTTCTGTATCGGTTTCTCCCGCAATTGAACGAGCAGTTGTCGAAGAAAAAGTTCCTCCAACAGTTTATCTTAATGTTTTTGATAAAGACTCAGTAACAATTGGCATGAATGAGGACCCTGAACAGACATTGAATCTAGAATTTTGTAAAAAGGAAGGCGTTCTATTTCGCCGTAGACCCAATGGGGGCGGTCCAGTTTATGCCGGAAAAGGTTCTGCTTTTTTGGTTTATTATCTTCCAACTAAGCATCCGCGTGTAGCAGGAACAACGGCTGAGGCTTTTCCCGTAGTGCTCACCGCACTGGCAAATATATTAGCTGATAGATATGGTTTTGCTGCACAATATCGACCGCTGAATGATGTGGAGGTTGATGGACGAAAGTTGATTCCGGCATCTCTGAAGATTGAAAACGGAGTTATGACATTTCGGATTATAATAAACGTGACCCCCATTGACACCGAGTTGGCAGGGCGGATCATGCCTATGCCTCCGGAGAAAGTTGTGGACAAGACACTTAAGGATATGAGTTCTCGCTACACCTGCCTTGAAAATGAGGCTTGTTGCAAATTTGATTTGGAGGAGTTGGAGGGTATAGCAAGGTGTGCAGTGTATGAAGCATTTGGTGAAGGGCTAAAAATCGGTACTATTTCCGATATAGAGACTGTCTATGGAACAGAATTTCGTTCTGAGTATGAAAGTGACAGATGGTTGTTTGCTAAGTCTGAGCGTAATCGCTTGCATCCGATATTGAAATCAGGAGATACCCTCGGATATGGACGTGCAAAAGCGATTGGGGGGTTAATCCGAGCAACCATTGCAATTCGTGATGGGAAAGTAATTCATGCAATAATAAATGGCGACTGGCACCCGCGCCCGTTGCACTCTGTTGGTTGGCTTGAAGATGCTCTCGTTGGCGTAGAAGCGTCTACGGGCCAATTGACCGCATGTGTTGATGAATTTTTAGCTAACGACTCGGTGGAATTTGCTGGAGTGGAGGTTGAGAATCTAATGGAGGCAATTGATATAGCCCTTAGTAATCAAAAAAACGCGATAAGATATGCCGATAGTAGTAGCTGAAACTGTTGAGAAACGCATTGCCCGCATCGCAATAAATGTACCTGAGAAACGAAATGCAATCGGCCCGGATGTACGAGATCAACTGATCGCTTTTCTCAGTGAGTATCTGCAAAGTGATAAGTTTGATGCAATTGTGTTAGGAAGTGAGGCTGGTAATTTTTGCTCTGGCGGTGATATCAATACAATGAGGAATGTAGATTTGAAGTCTGGCCTCCAACGTATGCAGGATAATCACAAATTGGTTAATCTTTTGGCGTGTGCTCAGAAACCGCTAGTTGCTGCTGTCGAGGGTTACGCAATGGGTGCAGGCGCCGGAATAGCACTTTTATGCGATTCAATCGTTTTGGCTGAAGGTGGTTCATTTGGATTTCCATTTTTTAGTGTTGGGTTGACCCCTGATTATGGTATTATTTACACATTACCACGGAGAGTTGGTTCGGCCAAAGCTCGTCAGTTTTTGCTGCGGAGGCAAATTATAGACAGTGCGCAAGCACTTGGTGTCGGGTTGGTTGATGAAATTGCTGTCGATGGTGGAGCGGAAGAACGTGCCATTGAGATTGCAATTGAGATGGCAGATGCGCCGCAAACTGCTTTTTCGTTAACGAAAAGACATCTTATGATGGAACCACAGAATTTAGCCACAGCATTGGAGTTAGAGTGCATGTCCCAATCGCTGGCTTTTTCAAGCTCAGAGTTTACAGAAGGTCTAGACGCATTTTTCGAAAAGCGCAGACCCAACTTCCACTGTAAAACGGAAAAAAATGATTGATGTAGCGGTAATAGGAGTTGGGCAAACACGTTACGGTATGTTTCCGGGGAGGACGCTGAAAGACCTTTTTTATGAGGCATCAAGAGAAGCGCTTGATGATGTTGATAAAGGCTTAGATCCAAATGATATTGATGAAGCATTTGTTGGCACCCTCTCAACTGGCGGTGCGCAACTTGGTAATTTTGCCCCCCTTATGATGGAGGCAGCAGGTATGGTGGGCGTGGGGGCGCGTCATGTCGAAAATGCATGTGCGTCATCTGGTTTTGCGATGAGAGATGCTGTCTCAGCAATATCTTCTGGGAGCGCCGACATTGCAGTTGCTGCTGGGGTAGAAAAGATGTCCGATTTGCCCCGAGAACGAAACCGTTTGTGGTTAGGTATATCTGGTGACGTTGAATGGGAGCGGTTGGCTGGAACAAACTTTGCGGGTATTTACGCGATGATGGCTCGCCGTCATATGTTTGAGTACGGTACAAAAATAAGTCATATAAAAATGGTAGCAGTTAAGAATCGCCAGAATGCGTTGGAAAACCCCAAGGCGCAATTCAGATCAGCTTTTACAATGGAGCAGGCCACTAAATCTCCGAATTTAGCAAGCCCATTGGATTTTTCTGATGCGTGTGGTATCACCGATGGTGCCTCGATGGTAATCCTTGCGCGCGCTGATTTGGCTCGGAGTTTCACCGATCAACCCGTTTTGGTGGTGGGTAGTGGGGTTGGTAGTGATTATGTAGCTATTCACGACCGAACTTCTCTTACCAAACTTCAGGGCGCAGTGGATGCCTCGGTGAAAGCCTACGAAATGGCTGGTATTCGGCCGGAAGACATAGATTTTGCTGAAGTCCATGATTGTTTTGCGATAGCAGAGCTTCTTTCTTACGAAGATCTAGGCTTTTGTGACCGTGGAAAGTCAGGAATTTACTTAGAAAGTGGAATAACGCAACGTGACGGCAAACGGCCAATTAATAATTCGGGTGGATTAATAGCTAAAGGTCACCCCATCGGTTCCACAGGAACAGGACAGATTTGTGAGGTTGTAAATCAATTGAGGGGGCGCGCTGATACATCGGCACGCCAATTAGCTAACGTAGGTTATGGGCTCACCCACAATGTGGGGGGATCAGGCGCGGCAGTTGCCGTTCATATCTTTAAAGCGATGGAATAGATATGCCGGGAATTATATCATACGCGGTTTCTTTGCCCTCACTTAGGCTGCCGGCTAGTGCTTATGTTGAGAATTGGGGTGTTTGCGAAGCTAGGGGTTTAAAACAAAAAGCATTCTGCGCTTATGACGAAGATCCAGTTACCTTAGGAATTCAAGCCTCGAAATTAGCGCTCAAAAGATTAGGCAGAAAGTTCCCCAAAATTGATGCTCTTTTTTTTGGTGTAACCACTCCGCCTTATGAGGAAAAACCCTCCGCGGCCACGTTGCCGACTGCACTTTTTGATTATAACGATATTCGTGTTACCGAAATTACAGGTTCACCACAGGCCGGTATACAGGCATTAATTGCCGCCATTGAATATTGCGAGGCTCTTCCAAACAGGTATTCTCTGGCCGTTGCTGCAGATGCACCTGTTGGTAAGATTGATACGCATTTTGAACATGCCCTCGGTGCCGCTGGTGCCGCTTTTGTAATTGGTCCTGGTGGTGGTGTTGCCAACATGATAAATAGTCTTGCCATAACGCAAGAGAGTTTTGGAGCGCGTTTTCGTCGTCAAGGTGAAGAACGCATTACTGATCTTGAGTTACGCACACAAGGTAATCTTGCCAGTGTAACTGCTATTGGTGCCAAGTTTTCTGAAATTAAGGGGGTTGGAGTTGGAAGGATTGCAATTGGTGCTGAACCGGCGGTCGTGAGAGCTGTTAACCGTGTCTTTGGTTTGCCGGAAGCAGAGGTCATTTCATTGTGGAGTCAAATCGGGGATGCAGGATCAGCATCAGCACCTTTTGCGCTTGCAGCTGCATTCGATAAAATGTGCGCGGGTGATACTGTTTTGGCCGTTGGTATTGGAAGTGGTGCTACTGCTGGACTTTTCAAAGCAGAGAAAGGTCTTGTTTCAAATCGCGGGACTGGAATAACAGCGGATGAGTTAATTGGTTGTGGCAGGATGGTTAAATATATTGAATATCTAAAACATAAGCGTGTATTTAGTATTTAAAATCGGGGTTTAAGATGACGTCTTATATTTCCTTACCAATGTATGCGGCAAACATTGATCAACGCTTACGCATTATTGCTGGAAAATGCACCAATTGTTCCATCATTGTGTATCCACAACGTTTAGTTTGCAAATGTTGTGGTGGCAAAAATTTCGATTTAACGCCTCTCTCGGGTTTAGGGGAATTATATACTTTTTCGGTTTTGCATGGTGGTGGAGCACCCAGCGAATTCGATTATGAACAGAAAATGACGGGTGATGTTTTATGTGGAATTGTAGATTTGTTCGAGGGCCCGCGTGTAATGGCAAGACTAGCTGACATTGATTCTAGCCAACTCAAAATAGGATTGAAGTTAGAGGCTGTTATTCGCAGACTTTATGATCAAGAAGGTATATTGCGTTATGGTGTAAAGTTTGTCCCAGAAACATTATGATCAAACTAACAGTGCAAGACTCACAGTTCAAATGTTTGAAACTAAAGATCTTCAAAAATTTTGGTTCCCTGTTGTCATCACAGTTATGAGCCGTTTTCGATAAAATGGATGAGATCAGCCTTTCGCTAATAAACTCTCAGTCGAAGTATTTGAGTCCATAGTTCTATCAAAAAGCACTCCGGATCGACTTGCAAGGAATTTGTAGATGATAAAACAACCTAAACCGGGAAAGTACACAGTTGGAGTGGTTGGTGCTGGCGTTATGGGGCGTGGCATTGCCCAATTGATGGCTATGGCCGGAGTGAATGTCATTATTTTTGATAAATGCGAAGTTGCGGCGCTCGAGGGATGTGCTTTCTCCAAAAGAATGATCTTGCGTTTAGCAGAAAAAGGTAATTTATCCGATAAAAATGCTTCTGCTGCCGTTTCTCGTTTGAGAAAGGTCAGTGACATAAAAAAAATGGCTGAGTGTGACACTGTGATTGAAGCAGTATTGGAAGATCTTGAAACGAAAAAAAATGTTTTTTCCGCTCTGGAAAATATTGTTTCTCGACAATGTATTTTGGCTAGTAACACATCTTCCCTCTCGGTTACGGAAATAGCGGCTGTCCTTGATAGCCCTGAGCGTTTTGCCGGACTTCATTTCTTTAATCCTGTTCCGCTAATGAAGATAGTTGAAATTGTGAGCGGGATCGAAACAGCTTTGGAAACCGGTGACACTCTGGAAACTCTTATAAAGCTCTCTGGGCACGATTCAGTCAGGGTAAAAGATACTCCCGGTTTTCTAATTAATCATGCAGGGCGTGGTCTTAACACTGAAGGCCTTCGCATTGTTAGTGAGGGAATTGCAGATTTTGCCGGTGTGGACGATCTTATAAGGGAGGGAGGGCCAAAGTTTAGTATGGGACCATTCGAGTTAATGGATACGACTGGGTTGGATGTTTCTCATTTAGTTATGGAATCAATTTATAACCGGTTTTATCAAGAGCCAAGATTTCGACCTGTTCCGTTAACCGGCACGCGAGTTGCGGCTGGTCTTTGCGGCCGCAAGAGTGGCAACGGTTTTTATAGGTATGAAGATAATAAAACAGTTTTAAGCAAAAATAACCCTCAGTCCTCTGAGTTACCAAAGTCAGTTTGGATTTCTCCTGAAGATAACGCGGGTGGTGAATTGCTGAAAAAAGTACTTTTAGATTATGTTGAAATTGATTGTGGAAAAAAACCAAAACCATATAGTTTGTGTATGTTTACCCCTCTTGGAAAAGATGTAACTAGTTGTGCGGTAGAGGCCGGGGTTGAGGCGGAGAGAAGTTTTGGAGTCGATACGCTTTTCGGACTAGCAGGAAGGCGAACTTTAATGCTATCGCCAATTTCGGACAAATCGCTCGGTGACAGCGCAAGAGCTGCGCTATCCGCAGATGGAAGCTCAGTAACAACCATAAGCGATAGCCCCGGATTTGTAAATCAACGGACAATTGCTACTGTAATTAATATTGCATGCGATATAGCACAACAGCAAATCGCTTCCCCTACCGATATAGATAAAGCGGTTAAAATCGGGCTTGGTTATCCATTAGGGCCACTCTCCATTGGGGACAGACTGGGACCTACGAGAATTTTACAAATTTTACAAGCAATGTTTGAGTTCTACCTTGATCCGCGATACAGACCAAGTCCATGGTTAAAGCGGAGAGCCATGCTTAACATTTCATTGCTGACATCAGAGTGAATTCTGTTGGTTTTACATAAAATTTTGGACTCCACATTTGCTTGCGATTCGTGTGAGCTAATGTGTTAATAGGTGTCAAGAAAAATCATCAACTTGAATAAATTTTCGGTTTTCAACATCAGTAATCGCAGACATAAAAAGGTGTTCTTAATTACTAAACAGATAATGGTAGTGAATTTTACGTGACTGTAGATCATAGACAATTAGCAAACGCCATCCGAGTGCTGTCGATGGATGCTGTGCAAGCAGCAAACTCAGGTCATCCAGGGGCTCCAATGGGGCTAGCTGATGTTGCGACGGTTCTTTTTACCAAGTATCTCAAATTTCACGCCGAATATCCTCATTGGCCAGATAGAGATCGCTTTGTGTTATCCGGAGGGCATGGTTCCATGCTGCAGTATGCAGTAATGCACTTATGTGGATATAGCGATATCACTTTGGATGAGATAAAAAATTTTCGGCAGTTAGGGTCAAAAACTGCAGGGCATCCGGAATGTGGACTTGCTAAAGGAATTGAGACTACTACCGGACCTTTGGGGCAGGGGTTAGCTAATGCTGTAGGAATGGCCGTTGCAGAAAAAATTTTGGCAGCCCATTTTGGGGAGGAACTAGTGAATCACCGAACATGGGTTTTATGCGGTGATGGTGATTTAATGGAGGGCATAAGTCATGAAGCGGCGTCGTTTGCAGGACACCTTAAGCTCTCAAAATTAATTGTTTTTTATGATGACAACCGTATTTCGATTGATGGCGAAACAGATCTCTCATTCTCAGAGGATGTTTGTGCCCGCTTCACTGCTTATGGATGGCAAACTGCAACGGCGGACGGACATGACCCGGAATCAATTTCCGCAGCGGTAGACTCTGTTCTTTATGGTGAAAAACCAAGTCTTATTGCCTGTCGTACCACAATCGGCTTTGGATCACCTAATAAAAGTGGAACTGCTGGATCGCATGGGGCACCTTTAGGGGAGGAAGAAATCGTTGCCACCCGAAAGGCTTTGGATTGGCCGTATCCACCTTTTGAAGTTCCAGAAACAATCATAAACGCTTGGCGTTTGGCAGGAAAAAGGGGGGCTGCGCAACGTCGGGCTTGGAAGGAACGGCTTGCAATTGCGGATCCCCCTTTGGCGCAACAGTTTAATCGTCGATTGTTGGGTATTTTACCCGATAGTGTGCCGAAAGCGTTCACAGAAATTAAATCGAAATTTTTTAGTGACAAACTAGAAAAGGCTACCCGGGAAACATCTGGTATGGTGATTGACGCATTGTTGCCTGTTGTGCCAGAGATTTTAGGAGGTTCAGCGGACCTAACGGGCTCTAATAATACCAAGGCGCAGAAAATGGAATCTATAAATTCTCAAAATTTTGCAGGAAATTATTTGCATTATGGTGTCCGTGAACTGGGTATGGCAGCAGCAATGAATGGGATTGCACTTCATGGGGGCCTAATTCCTTACAGCGGAACTTTTCTAATTTTTAGTGATTATGCGCGTCCAGCTATCCGTCTATCTGCTCTTATGAAACAGAGGGTAATATACGTTATGACACACGACTCAATTGGCTTAGGTGAAGATGGCCCAACCCATCAACCGATTGAGCATCTTGCTTCATTACGTGCTATGCCTAATCTTTTAGTTATGCGCCCAGCCGACCCGATTGAGGTTGCGGAATGTTGGCAAATAGCAATTGAGTCAGCCACGACACCGTCTGTGTTAGCGTTGACCCGACAAAAAGTTCCTTTTTTACGCACTGAAAGAAGTGAAGAGAATCTCTCTTCCCGTGGTGCTTATGTTCTTTCTCCTGCGATTGGCAAAGCAATGGCTGTCCTTCTTGCAAGTGGTTCTGAAGTGGCCCTAGCTGTTGAGGCACAGAAAATACTTGCAGACAAATCCATTCCCGTTTCTGTTGTCTCAGTCCCATGCATGGAATTGTTTGAGGCCCAGCCAAACGACTACAAGAGTGAAGTTTTGGGTTCGGATATTATCCGCGTGGCAGTGGAGGCTGGCGTTTCAGTGGGTTGGGAACATTTAATTGGTCCTAAGGGTGTATTTGTTGGAATGTCAAGTTTTGGTGCATCTGCGCCGTCAGACAAATTATACGAACATTTTGGAATTACTGCGGATGCTGTAGCAGGTGCGATTACAGAGCGTCTGTTAAATAGTTTAGAAGGAGAAAATAATGGCGGTTAAGGTTGCAATTAATGGTTTTGGAAGAATTGGAAGGTTAGTTTTGCGTGCGGCCCTTGAGTCACGTCGGAAGGACATAAAATTCGTGGCGATCAATGATTTGGGAAGTGTTGAAGCTAATGCGCATCTTCTTAAATATGACACTATGCACGGAGAATTTCCTGGAAATGTAAAGGTTACAAAGACTGGGATTGATTGTGGCACCGGGGTTATAAAAGTATTTGCGGAGCAAAATCCAATAAACTTGCCGTGGCAAAAACTTGGTGTAGATGTAGTAATGGAATGCACTGGCATATTCACGAAGCGTGACCAAGTTCAGACGCATATTGATGCCGGTGCAAGGAAAGTGCTTATTTCGGCCCCAGCCTCTGGAGAGGATATAACAGTTGTTTATGGTGTTAATAACAAAAAACTCCGTAAAAACCATAATATTGTTTCAAATGCATCGTGCACAACTAATTGTTTAGCCCCCGTAACCGCTGTTTTACATAAAGCTATTGGGATCCAGCAGGGATACATGACTACGGTTCATGCCTATACTGGTGATCAGCGTTTACAGGATACTTTGCATCCTGATCTTAGGAGGGCTCGCGCGGCCAGTTATTCGATGATTCCGACAAATACTGGTGCGGCAAAAGCAGTTGGATTAGTGCTTCCTGAACTAAATGGAAAAATTGATGGTACTGCTATCAGGGTGCCTACTGCAAATGTCTCTATTGTTGACTTGAAATTTACAGTTAAACGAAAAACAACAGTGGATGAAATCAATGGTGCAATAATAAAAGCAGCAAGGAGTGGGCCACTTAAAGGTATTCTGCAAGTAAATGAAAAACCCCTAGTCTCGTGTGATTTTAATCATAACTCTGCAAGTTCGATATTTGATGTAACACAGACACAGGTGGTCGATGGGAAACTTTGCAGGATAGCTTCATGGTATGATAATGAATGGGGATTTTCTAACCGTATGAGTGACACAGCAGTAGCGATGGGCACCTTTTAATCATTTACAAAACATACTTTTATGACCTACCAAACCCTCGATACTTTGGCTGATTTGAAATCAGCAACAGAAGGAAAAACTGTATTACTTCGGGGTGATTTAAATGTTCCGGTTAGGGAAAAAAAAATCACTGACTCTACTCGAATTAAACGCTTAGTTCCAACGATTCAGGAATTAAGGCAAAAAGGCTGTCGTGTGGTATTAATTTCTCATTTTGGTCGACCGAATGGAAAGGTTGTGCCCGATATGTCTCTTAAGGTATTGGTCCCGGAGATTGAAGCAATCTTGGGAATAAAAATTCTTTTTGCTAACGATTGTATTGGTGATGCAGTGTCATCTGCGATTAACTCTATGCCTAATGGAGGTGTAGCTCTACTCGAGAATCTTCGTTTTCATGATGGCGAAGAAAAAAACGATCCTGCTTTTACAGCCGCTCTTGCCAAAATAGGAGATATTTATGTTAATGATGCTTTCTCGGCGGCCCATCGAGCACATGCTTCTACTTCTGGCTTGGCCGATTTGCTGCCTGCTGCAGCAGGGCGTTTGATGCAAGCTGAATTGGAGGCTCTAGAGGTTTCAGTCGGCAGTGCGGCACGTCCGGTCACTGCTATAGTTGGTGGGGCAAAGGTATCTACCAAGCTGGAGCTTTTAAATAATTTAGTTAGCAAGGTAGATAGGCTTGTGATTGGCGGAGCGATGGCCAATACTTTCCTTTATTCCTTGAATAACGATGTTGGTATTTCTTTATGCGAATATGATTTTGCTGATACTGCACGCGCAGTTATGGTAAGGGCAAATGAGGAGGGCTGTGAAATTGTTTTACCGTCCGATGTTTTGATTGCTTCTGAACTTTCTATTGGAGTCGACTGCGAGTCGGTAAAAGTTGCTTCGATACCACAGGATAAGATGATTCTCGATATTGGAACAAACTCTGCACGTTCTCTTGCTTTATCATTAAAAGAGAGCAGAACATTGCTATGGAATGGTCCTTTAGGCGCATTCGAGGTTCCGCCGTTTGATAGTGCTACAAATATGGTCTCAAGAGCCGCAGCAGCCCTAACAAAATCTAACGGACTTCTCACTGTAGCGGGAGGAGGTGACACTGCTGCAGCTCTCTCATCTGCAGGAGTGTTGGATGATTTCTCTTACGTTTCGACAGCAGGCGGTGCATTCTTAGAGTGGCTTGAAGGAAAAGAATTACCAGGAATATCTGCTTTAGAAAACAAATAACCAATACTTTTTTAAAATCACTAATTTTTGCTATTTAGCACTGATCCATTGCCATATTAAATAATATAAATAAAATTATCTGGTGTGATAATAGAAAAAAGTGCTCCACTGGTATATTGCGTTTTGCTGGGCTAACTTGCCCAAAAATATTGGAGAGTAAAATTTTATGATCCGCGTATCAACGGACATCCTTGTTGTGGGAGCGGGCGGTGCAGGTATGTACGCTGCGGTCTCTGCTGCTCGCGCCGGTGCTAATGTTATTCTTGCTGATAAAAGCCTAATTAGCAGAGGTGGGGCGACCATAATGGCGCAGATGACTGTAGCAGCTGCGGTAGGACAGCATGAACCAGATCATTGGACACATCATTTATCTGACACACTTGAGGCCGGTCATGGGCTTTGCAATGAAAAGCTAGCAAAAATTTTATGTGAAGAAGCTCCATTGCGTATCATGGAAATGGAAGATTGGAAGGTTGGCTGGGCCCGAGAAATTAATGGTCGAATGTGTCAAGTGATGGCACCAGGGCACAAAGTTCATAGGTGTGTTTACGCAGATTTCTTAAACACTGGGCCGGCCGTTGCGCGCGCATTGAGAGGTGAAGTGGCGCAAAATGATCGCATATCTCGGGCTAGCGGACTGAATGTGGTGGACGTAGTAGTGCATGATGGACGTGCAGTGGGTGCCATAGCGATAGATGTCGAGTCTAGTGAGGTAATATTAATCGATGCAGGTGCTGTTATTCTTGCAGCGGGTGGCCTTACTCGTCTCTACCGGCGTAACAGTGCTTCCGTTAACATGGTTGGTGAAGCTTATTCAATGGCATTACGTGCCGGTGCGGAGCTTATTGACATGGAATTTGTCCAATTCTTCCCGATTGGACATTTAGCACCGCGAATGGTTGGAATGGATCCAATTATGTGGGACCCATTCAGATATAAATTGGGTGGAAGATTATTGAATGGAAATTTCGAGGAATTTATCCAAAACTATGGTGGCACAGATGAAGGAGTATACACAGCCCGACGCGATTTAGCCTCTTATGCAATATATAAAGAAAAAGAGGCAGGACGGGCATCCCCCCACGGAGGGGCATGGCTGAGTTTTCAACACATTCCTGAAGAAACATTAAAAGAAGCGTTTGGTCCAGTAATTAAGAGTTTAGCGAAAAATAATATTGATTTGACCAAACAATCTGTCGAAGTATCGCCTATAGCTCATTATCATATGGGGGGTATCAGGGTGGATGAAAAAATGAAAACAAGAGTTCCGGGGCTTTATGCAGCCGGGGAAGCTGTTGGAGGTGCCAATGGGGCAACCCGGCTTTCTGGTAATGCAATACCAGAAGCCTTTGTATTTGGCGAACGCGCCGGAAGATATGCTGCAGCAGAGGTTATTAAAGCAGACCGTGGTGAAGTCACTGAAAAAGATGCCAAAATGCTTTTGGATGAGGTTTATAGTCATTTAAAAAATAATCTTTCACCATCTAGTGGTGCCGCCGGGTTGATGCATGAGTTGCAAGGTGTAATGGAGAACCATATTGGTTTAATCCGTACTGGACCAAAAATGGAAAAGGGATTGTCGCGAATTCGCGAAATGATTGTTGATGATCTCGCGCATATACAAATTCCTGATAAAGGCCCATTTAATCAAGCGATGCAAGATTGGTTAGAGATGAGAAATGCACTTCAATGTGCAGAGGCAGTTGCATTGGCTGCAACAAACCGGCCCGAGAGTCGTGGTGCCCATCAACGGGAGGATATTCCCAATGCCAATCCGGATCTTGAGAAAAACCAAGTACTGCGTTTAAATAACGGGTCATTGCAGACTAAGTGGGCAAATGTTGTTAAAACAAATTGGAAGTTAGAGGAAAAGGTTCTGACCGAGGTATGAATAAGAAGAAACAAACGGTGGTTAAGATTGTGCGAGGAGTTGCCGATGAGGAACCTTATGAGGAAGAATTTGAAGTGCCTTATGAAAGTGGCGCTTCTATTCTTGATGCACTAACATGGATAAGAAGCCACAAGGACTCATCTGTCGCATTTAGATATAGCTGTGTTAATGCGAATGCTTGCAAGGAATGTATGATAGTAGTTGACGGCAAAGTAACTTATGCGTGCACTGCTAGATTAAATGAAAATGGTGTTACGGTGGGGCCTCTAAAAAATAAACGGTTAATTCGCGATTTGGTAACAGATATTGTTCCTCCGAAAGAGCGACTTTTTAGTATCGACCAAACCTAATTAAAAAAAGGCTTATGCTTTTTTCTTGCTGAAGATGGATCGGTTGTATCAGAATACGCAGATGTACATCTGTTAAAAAAATATTGATACAGTATATTCCAAATTACACTGGATTTGCAGAAGCAATTAACTCGACAATTCGCTGTGGTGTGATAGGGGCTTCCGAAATATGAACCCCAAACGGTTCAAGTGCGTTTTCGATGGCTGAACAAACTGCTGCCGCCACCGGAACAGTGGAGCCTTCACCCACACCCTTTACCCCTAGAGGATTTAGAGGGGATGGGCTCTCCAAAAAGCTCACATCAAACCCAGGCATTTCTGGGGCTGTTGGCAAAAGATATTCACCAAAATTTGTAGTTAAAGGTTGAGCTTCTTTATCGTAGGCCATCCACTCAAAAAGTGCATTTCCTACACCATGGGCTGCACCGCCTTGAATTTGTCCCTCTACAATCATTGGATTCATTAAATTACCAGAGTCATGAACAATCACATAACGTTTAAATTCGACACCCCCTGTCTCGGGATCAACTTCTACCTCGCAGCAGTGTGCACTGTAACAATAGGCCAGAGGATCAGTTAAGAAACGCTGGGTAGACTCCATGCCCGGTTCGACACCGCCAGGCAAAGCGTAACCAGGAGTCCCAGCGACAGCATTTGCAACCTGCCCAAGACTAACTTTCATGTCAGTTCCTCGCACGAATATCTCAATACCTCTTATTTCGAGGTCTTCTTCTGAGGTTTCTAACATGTGAGCCGCAACTTTAAGTGCTTTCTTTCTTACTTCTTTTGCGGCAATGTGAGCAGATGATCCCGCCGTTATTGCTTGTCTGCTGCCAAATCCCCCCATTCCCATCGGAATAGGCTGTGTATCCCCAGCAACGACTTCTACATTTTGCATGTCTCCGCCTAAATGTTCGGCGACAACCTGTGCCATCATGGTGCGAGTACTTTGCCCCATGGGTGCTGCCCCAGTGTATACGGATATTTTCCCCGATGGACCAATTCGAACTGTTGCCATTTCGAACGGACCGCGCCCTGTACCTTTGACCCCCAAGGACAGACCGATACCAGAAAACCGCCCATCTGCTCGCGAGTTTCTTTGTCTATCCTTAAATCCATAATAGTCGCATCCATCTAAAGCCATTTTCATGGCCTTCGGAAAGTCTCCCGAATCATATTCAATATTAACGCCAGCTCTCGTTTTTAGAGGTTTTTTGTAAGGCATCTCTGTGCCCCTAATCATGTTACGGTCACGGAGTTCAGCTCTATCTACCCCAAGTTCCTTAGCGGCCCTGTCCATAAGCCTTTCCATGACATAGGTCCCTTGCGGATGGCTGGCTCCTCGAACAGGTGCGCATGGGACTTTATTAGTGAATACTAGAGATTGTTTCATTCGGTAGTTGGGTACTTTGTATGGTCCAGGTATTGTAGATGCAGCATTGTACGGAAGAGTAATTCCTTGAGCGGTGTAAGCACCATGATCGTGAATGACATGACCTCGGACACCAAGCACTAATCCATCATTACTCAGTGCTATCTCTGCTTCCCAGTACTGATCACGTTCCTGGACCGCAGCCAAAAAGTGCTCGCGCCTATCTTCAGCCCATTTAACCGGTCGCCCCACAAGCTTCGCGGCCAATGCAACCACTAATTCTTCAGAGTAAAAAAGAAATTTTGGTCCAAAGCCTCCGCCTACATCTGGTGTAATTACACGCACTTGATTTTCATGTAGTCCAAGCACTCTTATGATATAACTTTGAGCCAGATTTGGCATCTGAGTTGAAGACCATAAAGTTATTTGATCTGAGACAGGATCGTATCTTCCAACTGCACCTCTGCATTCAATAGGGTGCGCAGTACCACGATGTTGCCAAATTTCTTCACGGAAAGTGTGGGGAGCAGAACTAAATACGTTATCGACATCGCCATACTCTTGCACCATTTCCATCATCAAATTGTTATTTGTATCACGGTGGGCACTTGGTGCATCCGGTTCAAGTGCTTCTTTGCAATCTCCCGCAGCAGGTAAAGGTTCCCATTCACCAAACACTAATGCAGCTGCATCTTCGGCTATGTGGCGCGTTTCAGCAATTACAATAGCAACACATTCCCCGGCGTACATTGTTTCATCTTTAACTAGTATTGCAGGGCCTGCATTCTCTGCGTTAGGAACACCAGAGGGGAACTCAACGGGCAATTTGTCTTGCGTCATGTGCGGTCGTAGGTCAGAAAAATCATATACTGCAATTACGCCCTCAACATCCATGGCCGCGTTTTTATCAATAGACTTTAAAATAGCGTGAGGAAATGGACTTCTAACGAAGGCCGCATTTGCAGTTCCAGGCAGCCTAACATCATCCGTATAACGGCCTTTACCAAGAAGTAAGCCAGGATCTTCTAATCTAGGCACTCTCTGCCCTAAAACTTTACCATCCATTGTTGTGTCATTCCTATTTTTTATTAAGATAGATAGTTCTTGATATGTGGGCAATTAACTTTTTTAATTATTTAAGCCCAAAAGATTTTTTGCAAAATCTTCTGCGTTGAAGGGCATTAAATCGTCTTCGCCTTCTCCTACACCAATAGCATGTACTGGTAATTTAAATTTTTCTGCTAGTGAAACTAATATTCCTCCGCGAGCTGATCCGTCGAGTTTATTCATTACAAGACCTGTTATTTGAGATGTTTTTTGGAACTTTTCAACCTGTGAAAGTGCATTTTGTCCAACGGTTGCATCAAGAATCAACAGGCAACAATGTGGAGCAGTTTGATCTAATTTACGAATTACCCGGCTGATTTTATGCAATTCGGCCATTAAGTCATCGCGGTTCTGAAGTCTTCCAGCTGTGTCAATTATTACTAAGTCAATATTATCCCTGCGCGCGGTTCCCAGAGCATCAAAGACCAATCCCGCTGGATCAGCCCCAGATGTGTGTGAAATAACCCGACAACCGGTACGATCCCCCCAGATTTGAAGCTGCTCAATTGCAGCGGCTCGAAATGTGTCGCCAGCTGCTAACAAAACTGATTTGCCTTCTTCTGTGAAAATTTTTGCTAACTTGCCAATAGTAGTTGTCTTCCCTGATCCATTTACACCTTGGACTAAGATGACAAAGGGTTTTTTTGAGTTATCTATCAATAGTGGCTGCTCTACTGGCTTTAATATGTCCGCAATCTTTGCAGCAAGAAAATATTTAATATCTTTAAAGGACGGCTCTTTCTCGAATTTCGCTTTTGCTACTTCATCTCTAAGCTTTGCTGCTGCACTGACCCCCATGTCTGATGTGATTAATATATCCTCAAGATCATCCAAAGTGGACTCATCCAAATTCTTGTTTTTAAGAGCTTGGGCAATTCCCTCATTGAGATGAGCTGAAGTTCGTGAGAGGCCATTTTTTAAACGGCTTAACCAATCATTTTGAGTCATGCTGTTTTAGCCGCAATCCAAACGTTCCCGGAACGAGCCTTGATTTTTGCTCTAATCAAACTGCCAGATGCGAAGTTGTTTTGCATACGTACTGGAAGAAAACGTTCACAGTGACCCATTCCATTTTGTTCCATCAACACTGTTACTTTTGATCCAATCCCGGTGTTTAAGAGCTTTCTAAGCTGTATTAAACCCGCATTTCGTAACAGGGATGCACGTTTTTTACGTTCTATGATCGGCACTTGCGGCATGCGTTCAGCAGGCGTGCCTGATCGTGTAGAGTAAGGAAAAACATGTAAATGAGAGAGACCCGCCTCATGTATAAGGGTGAGTGTATTTTTAAACATCTTTTCTGTCTCTGTAGGAAATCCAGCAATTAAATCTGCGCCTAATGTTATCTCGGGGCGTTGGTTTCTAAGCCGATTGCAGATTTCAAGCACTTGATTTCTGGAATGACGCCGTTTCATTCTCTTTAATATCATGTCATCGCCTGCTTGGATACTTAGATGGACTGAGGGCAGAAGCCGGCGCTCGTCTCCAAATAAACCAAACAATCTGTCATCTATCTCCATTGGATCTAGCGACGATAGGCGTAGTCTCTTGAGATCAGGAACTAATTTCAAGATACGGGCTACTAAATCGCCTAGCAGGGGTCTTCCGGGAAGATTCTTCCCGTAATCAGTAAGGTCAACACCTGTTAATACAACTTCATTGAAACCGGCATTTACCAAAAGCTTTATTTGTGCTACAATTTTCCCAGCAGGAACAGATCTGCTCGGCCCCCTGCCATATGGAATTACACAAAAAGTACAGCGATGATCGCAGCCCTGTTGAATTTCAACGAAAGCGCGGGACCGCCCATCAAAACCACTGATCATATGGCTGGCAGTTTCTTGGACCGACATTATATCGTTAACTTGAATTTTTGCGGGAGGACTATCTTTAGCTAAACCAAACCAGAATTCTGGATCAAGTTTTTCGATATTACCGACAACTGTATCTACCTCTGGCATTTTAGAAAATGACACAGCATTTATCTGTGCAGCACAACCAGTTACGATAATTTTTCGATCCGGATTAGCACGCCGCGCCTTTCTTATTGCCTGCCGGGTCTGGCGTTCTGCTTCGCTAGTTACTGCACAACTATTGATTACAAGCATGTCATTCAATCCAGCTTTATTTGCCAGATTTCGTATAACTTCTGACTCATAGCTGTTTAGTCGGCACCCCATTGTTTGGATTTCAACAGGCTTCATTGTTCTCTGCTCTGTAAAGAATTTTCATCAAAGAAAAATCCGGTGAAACTAGTTGCAACGGGGCCAGTCAATATAACATGATTATTTTCTTGCCAGTCAATGTAAACACTTCCTCTAAGAAGTTGAACTTCGATTTTTCGTTCCATTAATCCACGACGCACGGCCGCTACTGCTGCAGCACAGGCAGCAGTCCCGCAAGCTTCAGTGATGCCCACACCGCGCTCCCAAACCCTCAAGCGGAGTAGTTTATTTGAAAGAATTTTTACAATACCGATATTCGCTCTTTGTGGAAAAATCGGATGGGTTTCGAGTTTTGGTCCAATAACTGATAAATCAATTGAATTTTCATTTTCAACGAAAAATATACAATGAGGATTGCCCATATTTACAGCGACTGCATCACTCAGAGGATCACAAGTGACAGAGAGATGTAGAGTGTCTTGTTTTTTAAGTAATGGAATATCTTGCCACTCAATCAAGGGAGCCCCCATGTCTACAGATATATTTCCGTTTCGTTGATTGAAGGCCTCTAAAATGCGTTCGTTTGTTTCTAACAACACTGTGTCAATGTTTTTTTGTTTTATCAATATTGAAGCCACACATCGAGCGGCGTTTCCACATGCATTAACTTCGCTTCCATCAGCATTATAAATTCGCATAAAAGCATCTGCATTCTCTGATGTCTCAATTAGGATGAGTTGATCACACCCGATGCCTGTACGACGATTGGCGATAGACCTTACGACGCTTTTGGAGAGAGCTAGTGGAATAGACCTACAGTCAATTACAACGAAATCATTTCCAATTCCATGCATTTTTATGAAGTTAAAACTGGTCATTGTATTACATATAGAGGTTTCAACTGCTTTTCGTCTATTTTTTTTGGCGTATTATTTTTTTTCGATAGATAATCTAATATTTCAAAATAAATATTTTGTTGTTTTCAGTGATTTGTTTCCCATCAATTATGAGGCGTGTAAATATCTTAATGTAAAAAATCCATCAATGCAGCCCACAGAAATTTGTAAATTAGCATTTGTTTTTTGAGTTTGAGAACTATTTCACACCTTGGAGGAAATATGAAACCGATTATTTTTCTTTTTTATCGTGATCTCAGGCTTTTAGACAATATTGCTCTAATAAGAGCCGTTGAAACCGGAAAACCTATTATCCCAGTGTACATACACGACCTAAGCGCTTCATCTTATTTGTTGGAAGGTAGTGTATCAGAATGGTGGTTGTTTAATAGCCTCAGAGAGCTAGATAAATCGTTACGCAAATTGAATAGTAAACTTATCCTTCGTAGGGGCAACCGAGAGAAAGTACTTAAAAATATAATCAAGGCTACTGACGCAGAAGCTGTTTATTTCTCTAGCCGTTATTGCGGATTTGAGAATACGGAAGATGAAGTATTATCCAAATCGCTAGATGTTCCATACAGACGTTTTAAGGGGTATCTGCTGTCGGAACCAGAAAAATTGCGAACCAAATCTGGCACTGCATACAAAGTTTTCACCCCATTTTACAAGGCTTTTTTGGAAGCGCAGGAAATTGCAGAAATCGTTCCTGCTCCAAAAATGCTTGTTTCCCCCAGAAATTGGCCAGAAACCGAGGATATCGAAAGTTGGAATTCAAAAACAAGAAATATAGACATTTACGACGGCATTGGTGTGTTTTGGAGTCCCGGAGAAATAGGTGCTTTGTCAAGGTTAGAGATCTTTAATGACGTGGTAGATAACTACAATATAGATCGTGATCGACCAGATCTTGATGGTACTTCAATGCTGTCTGTGCACCTACATTTCGGTGAAATAAGCCCCCGAACTTGCTGGCGCCGCATTCAGAAACCCCACCAAAATGAGGGGCGTTCGGCATTTTTACGTGAGTTGGTCTGGCGCGAATTTTCATATAATTTGCTGTGTCAATACCCAGACATGGAAACCCAACCGATGCAAAAGCTATTTTTGCACTTCCCATGGAGTGAAAAAACAGAGCCCCTAGAATTGTGGAAGCAAGGAATGACTGGTTACCCTTTGGTAGACGCAGGTATGCGACAGTTGTTAAAAAAAGGTTGGATGCATAATCGTGTTAGAATGGTGACAGCGTCATTCCTTATCAAACACCTTTTAACAGACTGGCGATTAGGTGCGGATTGGTTTCGAAGCAGGTTGATAGATGCAGATCCTGCTAGCAATACCGCAAGTTGGCAATGGGTTGCTGGTTGTGGTGCTGATGCGTCACCATTTTTCCGTATTTTCAATCCAATAACGCAAGGTAAGAGATTTGATCCAAAAGGAAATTACATTAGAAATTGGGTCCCTGAACTGAAAAATTTACCTAATAAATATATTCATGAGCCTTGGTTGGCTCCTGAAAGTGTCTTAGATAAATCTGATGTTTTTCTAGGTGTAAGCTACCCTCATCCTATAGTCGATCACAAGTTTGCAAGACAGCGTGCACTAGATGTATTAGCCAAGATAAAAAGGTAAACATAACTATTGGTTCTGTCCTTTTGTAAAAACATCATGTAGCACACTAAACGTTACAATATTTACTTTGAGATATGCCATTTTGATTTTATTTTTTCATATTTTTTAGACACTACAGCTGACTATATCTCTATAAATTTCACAAGTTCACCATCCGCAGAAAAACACGCTGCGATAAGTTTACCATTTGCACCACATCCCCCATCCAGACTTACCGTAAATTCAGTTTTTACGAGACCACGCATGGCTAGGTCTTCACCCCGGACAACTTTAATAAAATTAGATATTGGATGGGTAATTTCATCGAACTTGTTGCTACCATCCCACCAGAAAGTATCATGTTGAGAGTCTAAGGGCCGTTCATGGTCAATTCCTCGGCTCACAAATAAAATTGCTTTCTGGTGGTCGAAGGCGGCATGTTTTAGGTTGGATAACCAGGGTTGATGTCCGGTTTTTTGAAATCGCTCTCGAAGATCTGATGTCCATCTTGTTGTAGCCACCGCGCTTTGCCGGATTGCTGCAAGACCCTCTTCGGGATTGCCACCGTAAGCGCGAATAGTTCCGCCAACTCCGTTTTTAAGCATCCAAATAAGAACATCAGTGGGGTTATGGGCAAATTGAAGCTCAAATAATTTCTGTAACATTTCCTCTTGTGCGCCACGAAGAAAAATAACGTCGTCTGTTGAACCGTCACTTCTTCCAACAACCCATCGACGAAAGTTGAGTGCTTCATCTACTGCATTTTCACCATTCCAAGCATCACCAAGTATGTTTCCTAAATAGACTAATCTGTCATCTGTCTTCATTTCTGTATAGAGTTTGTCGTGCAGTTGCGACAACCTATTTGCATCTCCACGAACTGCAGCAACCGCCCATACACGCTTACCCTTGCGAAGACAACCAAATACTGATTTATTTATCATTCGGAAAATAAAGTATTGATTTGTTAAACTGCCAAAGCTCTAAAATGCTTGACATTCAAAAGTACTTTAGACAAGATGTTGTTTAATAAGTCAATTTAGTTTTGAGTAGTTTTAATGCCTACGGGTTCAAGCTGGTCCGCGAGTGTCGCGCGCCGGCTAAAATGGTTTGAAAAATATTTAAAAAATTGACTGGGTCTGAGTTACCAGTCGAGTAAAATTTAGATAAGAGGTATAAAAATTTTTGATACTTTAAGCAGTCGTCTAGCAGGAATTTTCGACAAACTTAAAAAGCGCGGTGCATTGTCGAAGGCAGATGTCGACTCAGCTTTGCGTGAAATCCGAATAGCTCTACTCGAGGCCGATGTTGCGTTATCGGTTGTGAAGGAATTTATCGTCTTAGTCCGTGAAAAAGCATTGGGGCAGGAGGTAACTCGTAGCGTTACTCCGGGACAAATGGTGATCAAGATTGTGAATGATCATTTGGTTGAAATACTTGGGGTAGGGGCTTCGGAACTCAATCTAGCGACGACACCACCAGCAGTTATCATGCTTGTCGGATTGCAGGGTTCAGGTAAAACAACAACAACTGCTAAACTTGCAAAGCATTTGCGAAGTCAGTATCGAAAGAATGCTATAATGACATCTTTAGATATTCGTCGTCCGGCAGCTCAGCAACAGTTAAAGTCGCTTGGGGAAACCCACAGTATTCCTACGCTTCCCATCGTACCATTTGAAACGCCGGAAATGATTACTGAGAGAGCTTTAGATACTGGAAAAAAAGAGGGTCATGATGTGATTCTTCTTGATACAGCTGGTCGACTTCATATTGATGATTCAATGATGTCTGAGGCTCTGAAAATTCAAGATTTATCCAATCCTTGTGAAATCTTGTTTGTAGCTGATTCCATGACCGGACAGGATGCAGTAAACGCGGCCCGGGCTTTCAGTGAACGATTAAATATTACCGGTATTATACTTACTCGGATTGACGGCGATGCTCGTGGAGGTGCTGCGCTATCCATACGGGAAGTTACAGGTACTCCGATAAAGCTCATGGGAACCGGAGAAAAGATTGATGACATAGAGGTTTTTCATCCTGATAGAATTGCTTCGCGTATTCTTGGGATGGGTGATGTTGTCTCTCTGGTTGAAAAAGCTCAAGAAACTGTGCGGGAGGAAGAAGCAGAGGAATTTGCTCGTAAGTTACAAAAAGGCCAGTTTGATCTTGAAGATATGGCTAAACAGTTGGGTCAAATGCGTAAAATGGGTGGAGTGGGAGGCATATTGAATAAGCTTCCAAGTGTAGGAAAAATAAAAAACCAGCTACAAGATGCAAACATTGATGATAATGTAATTTCCCGGCAAGAAGCGATTATTTTCTCTATGACCACGGCAGAAAGAAAAAATCCTAAGCTCTTTAATGGATCGCGCAGAAGACGTATCGCTGAAGGTTCGGGAACTACTGTGCAGGAAGTAAACCGTCTTCTTAAACAGCACAAAGAAATGGCAAAAGCGATGAAGAAAATGAGCAAGCTTGGGAGAAAAGGCTTTACTAAAGGGATGCCCCAAGGAATGCCCCCGGGGATATTACCTCGGATCTGATGTTAGCGGAATTAAACAATCTAACGTAATATGAAGGATAACTAAATGGCTCTAAAATTACGAATGTCTCGAGGTGGTGCGAAACGCCGACCTTTTTATCGGATAGTGGTTGCCGACTCGCGGAAGCCTCGTGATGGCCGCTACATTGAACGTGTTGGGACTTATGACCCTATGCTGGAAAAAGAAAACCCCAATAGGGTGATACTAAATGAAGATCGCATTAAACATTGGCTGTCTCGGGGTGCTAAGCCCTCAGATCGTGTTGCTCGTTTTTTGGGCGCTGCCAAATTGGCATCAGTTCCAGAAATTCCAAAGCAAACTAGAAAAAATCAGCCAAAGACCAGAGCCCTCGAACGTCTTCGCGAGGCTCAGGAAGCGGCGGCAGCTGCGACGTCAGCCCCTCAGGCAGAAGACCAGGAAAATAAAACAGTAGAGTCTGGTCGGAATTCTGAGGGTGAAGAAAGTGTATCAACGGAGGATGTTTCACAAAGTGAAGAAGAGAAGGGTAAAGGATAAAACAAAATTGAGAAAGTTAGGTGGCTAAAAGAGAGCAAACAACTCAAGTGTGTCTGGGTCATATTTCAGGTGCGCACGGCATCAAAGGTGATGTACAAATACACAGCTATACCGAAAATCCGATGGATGTTGGCTCATATGGTCCTGTGAGTGACGGGGTTGAGGGTAGACTTTTGACTCTTAGGCCAAAAAGAGTGGTGAAGGGTAAGGTTATCGCGACCGTTAATGGCATTTTTGATCGAAATGCAGCAGCGTCTTTGCGTGGAGTTAGATTGTATATCTCGCGATCATCTTTACCTCCGTCTGGGGAAGGAGAATTTTATTGTGATGATCTTATTGGTCTGGAGGTTTTTACTTTGGAAGATGTACCTGCAGGTGAAGTGATATCGGTACAAGACTATGGTGCTGGAACAATTCTTGAAATAAGGAGGCCTAATGGTCAAATGTTTTTGGTTCCATTTACTAATTCGATTGTGCCTAAGGTCGACTTATGTTTGGGACAAATGAAAATTGATCCTCCTCTGGGATTGCTTAATTCAGAATTTGACCGAAGTTGCAAGGAGTCGTCATAAATGATCGATGCTTCCTCTGCATTGACTGTGAGGGTATTGACTCTTTTCCCATCAATGTTCCCCGGGCCTCTAGGTTTTTCTCTTGCAGGTTCCGCGCTTCAACGGGGAATTTGGAGTCTCGAAACACTGGACATAAGGCAGTTTGCGAGTGATAAACATGGTTCGGTTGATGGAGCGCCTTACGGCGGCGGCAGCGGGATGGTGATAAGACCGGATGTTGTAGATTCAGCATTGGAGTCGTCTGATGAATCTTCAAATCCGGTTTACCTTACTCCTCGAGGGAGGCCGTTAAACCAGAAAATAGTTCACGAACTTGTGGAGCAAAAGGATTTAACTATTTTGTGTGGAAGGTTTGAAGGGGTAGATGAACGAGTAGTAAAGGCACGAAATTTGCAAGAAATTAGTATTGGTGATTTTGTTCTCTCAGGCGGAGAGTTAGCGGCAATGGCACTGATCGATGCGTGTGTGAGATTGTTACCTAATGTTTTGGGAAATGACATTTCGGTGGTAGAAGAGAGTTTTGAAAATGGACTTTTAGAATACCCTCAGTATACGAGGCCTAAGGTATGGAAGGGACGGGAGGTTCCTCTGCAGCTACTAAGCGGACATCACAAAAAGATTAAAAAGTGGCGGCATGAAGCGGCGAAGAGGATAACTCGCGAAAGACGGCCCGATCTTTGGGCAGCATATTGGGAACAGAACGTGACAGCGAAGGACTGAAATAATGAATATTGTTGAACAAATTGAGCAAGCAGAAATAGCTCGACAGACAGAAAAACGAGCAGAGGTCAACTTTGGACCCGGTGACACGTTGAAAGTGCATGTTAAGGTGGTTGAAGGAACTCGCGAGCGCGTGCAGATATTTGAAGGAGTTTGTATTGCGCGGCGAAACCGTGGAATTAATTCTGCTTTTACAGTTCGTAAGATTTCATACGGGGAGGGTGTAGAAAGAGTATTCCCGCTTTATTCCCCTCGTATTGAACAAATAGAAGTTGTACGCCGCGGTGCTGTGCGTCGTGCTAAGCTCTATTACTTGCGAGCGCTCCGTGGGAAAAAGGCAAGGATTGCTGAAAAGGTAGAACGTCGCGTTGGACCGACACAAGTTGTGGAAAATATAAGAAGTGCCGCTGTCCCAGATGTAGTGGAGGGATCAGTAGCCGAGCAAAATGAGACCAATGAGACTAACACTACAGAATAAAAATATTTGAGTTTATTTCTTCGGCATGGGAGATGATGATATGGGTGCACCCCGAACATTGTTCGACAAGATCTGGAACGATCATCTGATCGATGTTCAGGATGATGGTACTTGTTTAATATATATCGACAAGCAATTAATCCACGAGATCACCAGTGCACAGGCTTTTGATGGACTAAGGGCGTCGAATCGTCGTGCTCGCCGGCCAGAAGCCAATATATGTGTTCCAGATCACAACGTGCCAACAACGCCAGGAAGAGGGGGAACTGAAGAAATTGATGATGACGAATCACGGATACAATTGGAAGTTTTAGAAAAAAATGCGAA
>MDTG01423010.1_pt1 | contig 28864 bp, 19 predicted proteins | sample 811421 | NCBI WGS metagenome assembly MDTG01 (sample SAMN05326645, study PRJNA326480) | marine metagenome | isolation source: seawater | place: Pacific Ocean: South East | collected 2011
GCAGTCGCCACCACAGACCCCAACCGCGTCCAAAACATTGCCCGCACAATCGCAGGCTCCGTCCGGAATGGGGTCACAACCACAATCCTCGGTCGCACCAGGGCCATTGCATACCCCGCACTCGTCCACCACACCGATGCAATCATCCACTTCATCGCAAATGCCATCGGCGTCGACGTCATTCAAACACGCCCCATCACAGTCCTCATTGGGCGCTGCATAGATGCAATCTTCTTCATCCACGACACACAGTGCATCCAAATCGAAGGACTCGGAGTCGGCGTCTCCGCCACCGGGGAAGTACTGGATATTCAGCGTTCCACCGATGTCACCATCCGTGGTCAGTTGTGCCAGGAGGATACGGCCCTGCTCATCGGGGAGTCCGTTGGCGTCTCCGTTATAGATGAACCAAAGTCCCCCCACGATATCGTCGATGACCAAGTTTCCGCCGGCCTCGAACGCTTGGGTCCAATTCTGATTGGGGGACGCTGCCGTACTGGGCGCATTCTCGCCGGCCGCCGCATCGGCCATTTGGGAAAGCCCAATCGTTACATAACTGTCGAACTCCAAATCGGGGAAACTTGGAAGCAGCAAGGGGTTGATAGACTGTGCCGTGACCCCGCCCAGCACGTTCTGGTAGAAGCTAGTGGTGGTAGTCAAGGCCAAGGGTTCCGCTTGATTTCCGTAGACCGCTGTCACGAAGTCTTGTGGCGTGGCAGACTGGACGTAAATCCGGTAGGTGGTCATTCCTGCCAAGTCTCCAGCAGTGTGAGTGACCACCGTATCGATGGTCAAACAGATGCTGGCATTCCCGAAATCAGGATTGTAGTTGCAGGCTGCTGCATCAGAGCAGTTCTGTGCGGAAGCAGGCATGACCATGGCCATGCCAACCATGGCCATGGCCATGGAGCGGAGAAAGTGGTTCATCGTCAGCGATTGGACTCCAACAAGTTACCGGACTGAGCCATGAAAACAACGCCGGCAGCAAATCGTCGAAAACTCGACCAACGGCAATTTCAATTGCCTCAGCCGCCGATAACCTCCATGAACTCTGCCTCAGACAAAATTCGAACGCCAAGCCGTTCCGCCTTTTCACGCTTGGCCGGGCCCATTTTTTCCCCAGCAATGAGAAAATCCGTGCTTCCAGAAACGCTTCCCAACAACTTGCCTCCGTGTTGCTCTACGCGTCGTTTGACTTCATCCCGCGGCATACTGAACACGCCACTGACGACGCACTTCATGCCTGCGAGCGCAGTCCCTTGGGGAGCAGCATCTGCAGCCGTCTCAAACTGAAGACCGGCTGCCACCAAACGGTCGAGCAGTGCCATTTGCCGTTCGTCAGAAAAGAAGGCCATCACGGCATCGGCGATGACCGGTCCGACTACATCCAACTCCAACAAGCTTTCTCGGCTTGCACCACGAAGAGCCTCCATCGATCCAAAATGACGGGCCAGACGCTTTGCCACCGTTTCACCAACGTGACGGATGCCCAGAGCAAACAGCACCCTTTCAAACGGGACCTCCCGTGATCCCGTGATGCCGGCAAGCAGGTTGCCTGCCTTGGTTTCGGCCATGCGGTCCAACGTGAGCAACGGTTCCAGCTTCAAGTCGTACAGATCGGCGGGATTCCGGAGCATGCCGGCCTCGAACAACTGCTTCACAGCCTTGTCTCCCAACCCATCAATGTTGAGGGCCTTTCTACTGGCGAAGTGTTCCACGCGGCCCTTGATCTGTTCGGGACACCCAGTGGCATTCGGACAGTAGTGACGGGCCTCTTCCTCCGCCCTTTCCAACGGCGTTTCGCAGTCTGGACAAACAGTGGCATACACATGCGGCTGGCTGTCCTCCGGACGCTCGGCAAGGACCACCCCTACAACCTTGGGGATGATCTCCCCGCCTTTTTCCACCTGGACGAGGTCACCTTCACGGATGTCCAACTGCGCAATCTGATCGGCATTGTGCAAGGACGCATTCTCCACTGTGGTGCCCGCGATGAACGCGGGTTCGAGGCGGGCCACTGGGGTGATGGCACCAGTCCGCCCCACCTGATAATCGATGCGCTTCAAACGGGTCAAACCCTGCTCCGTCTCGAACTTGTAGGCAAGGGCCCATCGCGGTGCCTTGGCCGTGGATCCCAAGCTTCCACGGTGTGCGGTCTCATCCACCTTGATGACCACACCGTCAATGGCAAAGGGCAAGTCGAGGCGGGCCGTCTCCCAATGGCGGAGGTAGGCCATGACCCCGGCAACGTCGTCCACTACGGAAAAGGCCCGATGGAGGGTCAAGGGCGTTTTGAAGCCCCAAGTGCCCGCAGCTTCGACCCCGGCAGAATGGGATGGCAATCCTGCGGCATCCAAATCCACGCCGTAGAGAAAGCAGTCGAGGCCGCGGCGGGCAACCTCCGCGCTGTCCTGCAGTTTCAAGCTGCCGGCGGCGGTGTTGCGCGGATTGACAAAGGCCTTGCGACCTTCAGACACCACCCGCTTGTTGAGCGCCTCAAATGCGGCGAACGGCAAAATGATCTCACCCCGAATCTCCACGTTTTCCGGAGCTGCATGAGACAAAGTCAACGGCAGCGTTCGAATCGTACGGACATTGGCCGTGATGTCTTCTCCTGTGGTCCCATCGCCCCGGGTCAAGGCCCGGACCAAGGCCCGATTCTGATACTGCAAGGCAATGGCAACGCCATCGTATTTGAGCTCACAGGTGAACCGGCAGGCTCCGGCCGTATCCCGCTGGACGCGGTCGGCCCACTCCTCCACTTCCGTGGCGCTGTAACTGTTGGCCAGCGACAGCATGGGACGGCTGTGGCCAACCTTTTCAAATTGATCCGTCAATCCACTGCCCACGCGGCGAGTGGGACTGTTGGGGTCATCCAGTTCCGGGTGCGCGGCTTCAAGCAATTCCAGCTCGCTCAGCAATGCGTCAAACTCCCGGTCTGAAATGGTCGGCTCCGCCAAAACGTAATAGCGGTGATTGTGCTCGTGAAGGATCCGGCGGAGTTCCTCAATTCGTGCTTCAGCCTGCATGTGCATCCGTAAATTCAATGCCGAATGAGGCGAACGCCCCGTTCAGCGCCTTGAAGGTCGCTGAGGATGTCCACCTGTGCGCCTTCGAGTTGCCAACATTCAGCCACTTTCTGCATCAGGTCCCTGTGCCCCTCAGCCACCATGCGACCTCCGGGCACCAGGTGTTGAGCCGCCCCGGAACGCAAGGCTTGATAAAACAACAATGGCCGGTCGTCCGGGACATAAAGGGCCATGCTCGGCTCATGGTCGTGGACATGGGCATCAAGCCGCTCCGACTCCGGGATGTAGGGCGGATTGGATACGATGCCGTCCCACGGTCCGGACGGCCAGGCGTCCACGGCCAGCGCATCCCCGAGGCGCCATTCCACCTTCTCCAATCCCAGTTGTACTGCGTTGGCCCTCGCCTGGTGCAAGGCGGCCTCGGAGAGGTCCATGGCCACCACCTCCCAACCTGGTCGCTCCGACTGAATGGCAAGGGCCATGCACCCGCTTCCCGTGCCCACGTCCAGCACCCGCCGGTGACGGCCATCGCCTGGCATCCGGTCCATGGCATCGAGGAACCAACCTACCACTTCTTCTGTCTCCGGGCGGGGAATCAACACCTCACCGACACAGCCCATTCGCAACCCGCGAAATTCCGTCCACCCCACCACGCGCTGCACCGGTTCTCCGGCCAACACCCGCTGCAAATGCTGCTGCAGCCGTGTCAGTTCTCCCTCGTCATACCGGCGGTCCAACGCGTCGAGCACCATGCGCGGTCGGTCGTCAAGATCCGCCATGAGGCGGTCTGCAATGGCGGCACGTTCACGGGATTCCGCAAGCATGGGGGTCACCTTGCCCGCCGAAGCCAACCTGTCCGTGACCCACGTGCGAACGGAACCGTCCCGATTGTCCGCTGGCAGCGCGCAGTCAGATGCCATGCCTTCAGGAGATGTTGCGCGCAATCAACTCCGCCGTTGCCGGATTGGTGGCGAGTGGGATGTTGTAAACGTCGCACATCCTCAACAGCATGTTGATGTCCGGCTCATGGGGATGCTTGCCCATGGGGTCCCGAAAGAAGATGACACCGGCCACTTGCCCTTCAGCGATGCGCGCCGCAATCTGGGCGTCTCCCCCTTTCGGTCCGGACGCCACGGTTTCCACTTGGATGCCCTTCTCTGCCAGCCTTGTCCCGGTGGTCTGGGTGGCGATGATGGGAACCTTGCTGAAGAACTGCTGCCAGCGTTTCGCAAAGGCCACGAGCTCGTCCTTCTTACCGTCGTGGGCGACGAGGGCGATGGATTTCATGCTCACTTGATAAACACCTCGAAGCTCCAGGGATCCCAGGTGGTGCGTTCGAGCGATTGGCGGCTGAACGTCGTGCGGAACCCTTCCAAGCCCTCCGGGGTAAATTCCACCGGGGCGTCGCTCAGGTTGATGATCACCCGCACAGCTTGCTGGTCGTCTTTCCGCTCGAAGTACAGCACGTCCCCTTCTTCCACAAGCTGAACAGCCTTGGTACCAAATTCGCCATTATACAGGGGCGTGTGGCGATGGTGCAAGTCATTGAGAATCCGGTAGAAGGACATGGCGCGGTAGTCTCCCCATGGCACGGTGTCCTTTTCGAAGAAGCGCAGGCGTTTGTCCATTTCGCTTTCCTGACCGCCATAGATGAGCGGCATGCCCATGACCGTGCCACACAGCACCGCCATCGCCCTGCCCGCATCACCATAGCGCTCTCGCACCGTGCCGTTCCAGGAGTTTTCGTCGTGGTTGGTGATGAAGGTCATGCGGTAAGCACTGTCCGAGAACCGCTCCACCTCACGGTCGAGGTAAGCGCGCACGGAGTCGGCATTCATGTGCCCCTTGGCCACCTCGTTGGTGATGTGGTGAAACTCCCATGCATAGCTCGCGTCAAATGCGCGATTGTGGTGCTCGGGCACCTCGGCCTCGGCCAGCATGAACACCCCTGGCTCGATTTCTTCCAGCGCACGGCGGGCCTGCTCCCAGAACGCCGTCGGCACCTTCCCTGCCACATCGCAACGGAAGCCATCGATGTCGTGGTCCCTTAACCAGAACAACATGGCGTCCTCCATGGCGTCATACAGTCCATTCTCCACGCCATTGTCCCAATCCAGCTGGGCCACGTCGTCCCAGTCCGTTCCGGTCGGCGGTTGCAGCGCGCCAAGGGAGTCGAGCAGGAAATACGCCAAGGACAAGCTGTCCTTGGTCCAAACCGCATCGAAGGCCGTATGGTTGGCCACCCAGTCGATGATGACCTTCATGCCATAATCGTGTGCCGTCGCCACGAAGGCATCAAAATCCGCCCAGCTGCCATAGTCCGGATTGAGAGCTTTGTAGTCTTGAACACTGTATGGACTGCCAAGAGAGGAGCTGCCAGGCTGAACGAGGTAATTGTCCTTGTTTTCGCCCCCTTTTCGGTTGACCTCCCCAATTGGATGCACCGGCATCAGCCAAACAATGTCTACCCCCAATTGGTGGATGCGGGCCAAATCCGCTGTGGCGCTCTTCAAGTCCCCTTTGGCAGAATGCTGGCGGATGTTCATTTCATAAATGGTCGCATTGCGTGACCATTCAGGGTGAACCAGCCGGTCGGCGGTGTCCGTCGGATTCAAGGCACTGGCGTCAGCTGTGGTGCGGTCGGCAGGTGCATCTCCGCAGGATGCCAAACCAACCGTCGCCGCGAGCAGGGTGAGGTAGCGTTTCATGATGAAAAGCGAGGTTCAGAAAAGGGTGTTTTGGTAGTCGCCTTCACCGGAATCCGGAGATGACGGGGAGTCTTTAGAGGCGGAGGACGGGGCCACAGGTGCAACCGGATCCGCCTCTGCTGTTTTGTCGGCCTCGGCCGCGACAGGCTGGGGATCGGCGGCGGCCATTTGGGGCTTTGGTTCAGCAGCGGCCACTTCCAGGTTTGGATCCGGCGTGTCCTCGAGGATCACCTTGGCGCGGGCGTCCATCGACAGCCGCTTGCCGCGGGCCTTGACACCTTTGACGGCGATGAACTCGTTGAGGCTGAAGCGCTGTTCGCCAAGGTCCTTGGCCTTGCAGGTGATGATGGGTGCACCGTGGTCAGTAAAGAGCAACATTTTGGATCCCTCCTCCTCTCCGATGAAACTGACGGTTTTGGTGGAAGATTCGGCCACGAACCGCTTGACATAGACAGCCTTTTTCTCTCCGTCGCGGTGGACGACGGTCAAAGCACGGTCCCGATGCCACTTGTCCAGGAACATCATATCGTCTGGAAAGTGGACGGATAGTTCTGGTTTGATGAGCTCATACGCGCCGGTTTCCATCACGACCAGAAGGCGGTCGTCGGGACCGAAAGCCCCGAGTAGACGGCCACGTCCATCGCTGTTGAGTCGGCGGACGCTTTCGTCAAACCACACCTTCCGGGCGCCCAGGGTACTGGAGCCCTCACTCTTCAAGTCCACCTTGCCTGTCACGCCATATTTCGTCACCGTGTTGCCCGCCGCACCGCGGCCCTTGATGGCAATCTGGGAGAAATCCACGTCGATCTTCAGCGACTTGAGTCGGGGCATCCGGCTCAAGTGCACCGTGACCTGCTCGGCCTCTCCATTCGGATTGGCACTGAACCACAGCACCTGGCTTCCCGGCGTGCCTTTGGTCAAAGGGTAGACCTTGTCCCGGGTCATGGACGTCACATTGAAGCGTTTCACAAAGGTTCGCCCCCCTCCGGTCTTTTTGCCGTCGCGGTAGACCATGTTGTAGGTGGTGCGCTCATCGCCCCGTTTCCAGACCCCCACATGGAGGATGTCTTTTCCGAAAAAGGCCTTGGACGTCACCTTGGACACCTGCATGGTACCATCCTTGCGGAACACGATGATGTCAGCGATGTCCGAGCAATCACAGATGTACTCGCCCTCGCCTCGCGGCATGCCAATGCCCACGAAGCCTTCCTTCAGGTCGGCGTACAACTTGTGGTTGGCCACAGCCACCTTGGCACTGTCGATCGTTCCGAAGGTCTTGAGCACCGTCTTGCGCTCGCGCCCCTTGCCAAACTTCTTTTTGAGCTGGCGGTACCACTCGACGGTATAGTCGGTCAGGTGCGCCAGGTGGTTCTTGACCTCGTCGATTTCGATCTCGAGGTTGGCAATCCGCTGGTCCGCTTTCTCAGAGTCGAACTTGGAGATGCGCTTTATGCGGATTTCGGTGAGTCGGGTGACATCCTCGTCCGTCACTGGACGAATGAGGTGCTCAATGTGCGGCTCGAGTCCGACGTGGATGGCCCCAAGGATGGCTTCCCACGTTTCGCACTCCTCAATGTCTCGGTAGATCCGGTTCTCGATGAAGATCTTTTCCAGCGAAGCGAAGTGCCAGGACTCTTGAAGTTCACCGAGGCGGATTTCCAGCTCTCGACCCAGCAGCATACGGGTGCGGTCCGCGCTCCGCTTCAGGATCTCCTTCACGCCGAGGAAGACCGGCTTGTCGTCTTCGATCACGCAGGCATTCGGAGCAATGCGGACCTCGCAGTCCGTGAAGGCATACAAGGCATCGATGGTGCGGTCCGGACTGACACCATTGGTCAGGTGGATCACCACCTCCACTTTGTCGGCGGTGTTGTCCTCCACCCGCTTGACCTTGATTTTGCCCTTGTCGTTGGCCTTAAGGATGCTCTCGATGAGGGAGGTGGTGGTCACGCCATACGGCACCTCTTCCACGATGAGGGTCTTGTTGTCTTCCTTGCGGAGCTTGGCGCGCACGCGGACCCGGCCTCCACGAAGGCCGTCATTGTACTGCTCGCAATCCGCTTCACCCCCGGTCGGAAAGTCCGGCAACAGTTTGAAGCTGCGTCCCTTCAAGTAGGCAACCGATCCGTCGATGAGCTCATTGAAGTTGTGTGGCAACATCTTGCACGCGAGGCCCACTGCAATGCCTTCCGCTCCCTGCTGGAGCAACAGCGGGAATTTGACGGGCAAGGTCTCCGGCTCCTGGTTCCTGCCGTCATAGCTCGACAACCAGTTGGTGGTCTTGGCATTGAACAGGGCCTCCTTGGCGAACGGGCTCAGGCGGGTTTCGATGTAACGGGGCGCGGCGGCGCGGTCTCCAGTGAGGATGTTGCCCCAGTTTCCTTGGCAGTCCAGAGCAAGCTCGCGTTGGCCGATCTGCACCATGGCATCGCCGATGCTCGCATCCCCGTGGGGGTGGTACTTCATCGTATTGCCGATGGCGTTGGCCACCTTGTGGAAACGGCCGTCGTCCAACTCCTTCAAGGAGTGCAGGATGCGGCGCTGGACCGGCTTCAGCCCATCGTGCAGGTGCGGGACGGCACGCTCGAGGATGACGTACGACGCGTAGTCGAGGAAGTACTCGTTGTACATCCCTTTGATGCGGATGACCTGCTCCATGTCGGCGCCGTTTCCGTCATCTCCCTCCCCTTCCGGAGCCGATTGCGTCTCCGGATCCTGCGGCAGGTCCTGCTCTTCGCGGCCTTCCTGTTCTGGGTTCTCCTCGGTCATGCGGCTTCGGTGGTTTCCGTTTCGACCTTCTCGGCGTCGGGGTCCTTCTCGACCCGGAGGTTGTCAATGATGAATCGCTGGCGGTCAGGCGTGTTCTTGCCCATGAAGAAGGCCAGTATATCGTCCAGTTGGTGTTCTCCTCCGAGGTCCACTGGATCGAGGCGGATGTCCTCGCCGATGAAATGGGAGAATTCGTCCGGGCTGATCTCACCCAGCCCCTTGAAGCGGGTGATTTCCGGCTTCGGACCTAGGGATGCGATGGCGTCGACCCGTTCCTCCTCTGTGTAGCAATAACGCGTCTCCTTTTTGTTGCGCACCCGGAAGAGCGGGGTCTGCAGCACGTAGAGGTGGCCCTTCCGGACGAGGTCCGGGAAGAACTGCAGGAAGAAGGTCATCAGCAGGATGCGGATGTGCATGCCGTCCACGTCGGCATCCGTGGCAATCACCACGTTGTTGTAGCGAAGTCCGTCCAACCCATCCTCGATATCGAGGGCGGCTTGAAGCAAGTTGAACTCCTCGTTCTCGTACACCACCTTCTTGGTCAGGCCATAGCAGTTCAATGGCTTGCCCTTGAGGGAGAAGACGGCCTGTGTGTTGACGTCGCGGGCCTTGGTAATGCTGCCGGAGGCGCTGTCGCCCTCCGTGATGAACAAGGTGGACTCCTCAGCGCGGTCGTGCTTCTTGGTGAGGTGGACCCGACAGTCCCGAAGTTTCCTGTTGTGGAGACTCGCTTTCTTGGCGCGCTCGCGGGCCAGCTTCTTGATGCCAGCCAGATCCTTGCGCTCCTTTTCGCTCTGGAGGATCCGCTTCAACAGCGCTTCTGCGGTTTCAGGATTGCGATGGAGGTGGTTGGCCAGCTCGACCTTCAGGAAGTCGTAAACGAAGGATCGCATGCTGGTGCCGCCAGGGCGGATCTCCGAGCTACCGAGCTTGGTCTTCGTCTGGGATTCGAAGACGGGCTCCTGAACGCGCACGGCAACGCCCGCCATCAAACCCATCCGGATGTCGCCAGGGTCGTATTCCTTCTGATAGAAGTCCCGAATCACCTTGACAAAGGCCTCCCTCAAGGCTTTCTGGTGGGTTCCCCCCTGGGTGGTATACTGGCCATTGACGAAACTGTAATGGTCCTCCCCGTATGCCTGCGTATGGGTGAGGGCCACCTCGATATCGTCTCCCCGGAGGTGGACGATGGGATAACCGGGCTCGGCACTCAGGTTCTGCTTGATGAGGTCCTTCAAGCCGTCTTCACTGTGGATTTTCTCCCCGTTGAAGACCAGGGTCAATCCGCTGTTGAGGTAGGCGTAATTCCACAACAGGCGCTCCACATGCTCACGGCGGTATTGGTACCCCTTAAAGACGGAGGGGTCCGGCTTGAACCAGGTGCGGGTGCCATTGCGCAGCGACGTCTTGGCGATGGACTCGTCGTCCTTGAGGACGCCCAGCTCAAATCGAGCAGCCTTGACCTCACCTTCCCGGAAGCTCTCGATGCGGAATTCGGTGGACAGGGCGTTGACTGCCTTCGTGCCCACCCCGTTCAGACCCACGGTCTTGGAGAAGGCACCTTCGCTGTACTTGGCGCCGGTGTTGATTTTGGAGACGCAATCCACCACGGCCCCGTGGGGAATGCCGCGGCCGTAGTCGCGCACCTGCACTGCGCCGTCCCGGATGCTGATTTCGATGGTCTTGCCGTTGCCCATGAGGTGCTCATCGATGCTGTTGTCGATGACTTCCTTCAAGAGGACGTAAATGCCATCATCGGCGCTGGCTCCGTCGCCCAACTTGCCGATGTACATGCCCGGACGAAGCCGGATGTGCTCCTTCCAATCGAGCGAGCGGATGTCGCTCTCGGTGTAATTCTGTCCTGTTTGCTTCGCCACGCGCCGGTTCCGTTAGAGACCTCGAAAAGTAGGGAGATGCCCATGTCTTCGGGGGTTTCCGCCGAGTCCGTTTTCCACACGTTGCCGCAATCTTTCCCGACGACGATGACAAATCTCATCGCCTCCGATTCGCCTCCGGCACCTCCATCGAGCAATATCCTGTCTAGATTGTTGTCTATTCATGGTCCGTTCGATTTCTCCCCTCTTCTTCTGGTGTTGTCTTGCCCTGCCCTTGGCCTCACAAGCACAATGGCACCAGGCCATCCCAGACATCCAAAGCGCGGACTGGCGCATCGGAAACGCGGAAAAAGCACAAGACCGGGAAGCTGTCCGCGGCGCGCGCCCGGTGGCCTATGACCACGGCAAACTGGTGACCATCCTTGAATCGGCCCCGCAAGAGTGGAATCCGGACCCCCGCACCGGGACCCGCCTCGAGGACAGCCCCACGCGCCTGGCCCTTCCCATGCCGGATGCGCAAGCAGCATCTGGCTGGGAGGAACAGACCTTCCGCATCGTCCGCTCCGACGTGATGCACCCGGACCTAGCGGCGCGTTACCCACAGATTTCGAGCTACCTCGTCCAATCCGAACGCAACGGCCTCATTTTCGGACGCTTGGACCTTGGAGACCAAGGGTTTCACGGCATCCTGCACACGACCGACGGCTCTGTCTACATGGATCCCTGGCAACGCGGTGAAATGGACCAATTGATGGTCTACACCCGAAAGGAGTTCATGGCTTCCACGAGCAAACGCCGCGAGGGCTGCGAAGTGCGCATGATGGGTGTCGGCAAAATCCAAGATGCCGACGGCCTTCATGCCCCAGATGATGGCCGGATTGCCCAACGACTGGGGCCACCCTATGGCCCCACCCGACGCAATTATGCACTCGCCTTGGCTTGTACGGGCGAGTATGGCCAATTCCATGGAGGAAACGTCAGCTCCGTGCTCTCTGCCATGAACACCACCGTCAATCGGATCAACAGCATTGTTGAACCAGAACTGGCCATTCGCCTCAACCTCGTGCCCGACAACGACCAGCTCATCTTCCTGAACGGCTCCACCGACCCCTACAGCAACTTCAATACGAGCGCCATGCTCAGCGAGAACCAAAGCACGATCAATGGCATTATCGGATCGAACCAGTACGACATTGGCCACGTTTTCTCGACGGGCGGAGGGGGCGTCGCCTACCTCCAATCAGTTTGCACCTCCTTCAAGGCGGGGGGGGTCAGCGGCTTGTCAGCTCCCATCGGCGACCCCTTTGACGTCGATTATGTCGGCCACGAGATGGGCCACCAATTCGGTTGCAATCACACCTTCAACAACTCCTGTAGCGGCAACCGATCCTCGAGCAGTGCCTACGAGCCTGGCAGCGGCTCCACGATCATGAGCTACAGTGGCATCTGCGCTCCAAACCTTCAAAACCTGTCCGATGACGTGTACCACGTCAATAGCCTCATCGAAGCCTCGGATTACCTGCATGATGGATTCGGAAACTCCTGCGCGGCACAGGTGAGCAGTGGAAACAGCGCCCCGACTGTCTCCGTGGGGGCATCCGCCTTTTCCATTCCCAAGTCCACTCCATTCGAACTGACTGCGACAGCCAGCGACCCCAACCCGAGCAATACCCTCACATTCAGCTGGGAGCAATACAACCTCGGACCGGCCACTTCCTCCGGAGACAACAACCTCAACAACCCCACGGGCAATGCCCCGTGCATCCGGTCCTTCCCCCCCACCACGAGCCCGACCCGGGTGGTGCCTAAGCTGTCTGCCCTGCTCAACAATCAGACCTCCTTCGGCGAGTTCCTGCCGGACTACAGCCGCACCCTGACGTTCAAGTGCACGGTCCGCGACAACAATCCCGGCTGCGGAGGCATTGCCGTGGGCACCAAGAATTTCCTCGTCGATGCCAGCACAGGACCCTTCGTGGTGACCTACCCGAACAACAGCATCACGCGGCCCGGAAATTCTGACCTGACCATCACGTGGGATGTCGCGGGCACGACCGGTGGCAGCGTCGATTGCGCATCGGTCGACATCTATTGCAGCGTGGATGGCGGATACACTTGGCCCTACCTGCTGGCCGAGGCCGCGGACAATGACGGGGAGCACAGCGTCCTCCTCCCTGCGGTGGCCACCAGCCAAGCCCGCATTAAGGTCAAGGGCCACGGCAACATCTTCTTTGACATCAGCAACAGCAACTTCACGCTCAATGCAGTACAAGGGTGCACGGATGCGAGCGCTTGCAACTATCTCGAGATTGCCTCTGTCGATGATGGGTCCTGCATTTCTCCTGATCTCCTCTACGCCGACAACGACGGAGATGGCTTCGGAGACGCCAACGTGACCACCATCGGATGTGAGGGAAGTTTGATTGGTTACGTCACAAATGCAACCGATTGTGACGATTCACGTAATGACGTCTACCCTGGCGCTCCTGGTACGCAGGATGGCGTGGACAATGACTGCAGTGGCGGACCTCTTTCCCCTGAAGAGACTGCAGACTGCCCCGAGGACCTCAACAACGATGGCTTCGTGAACGTCAATGACATCCTCCTGCTCCTGGGCGAGTTTGGGTGCGCCGTAAATTGTACGTTCGATTTGAACGGCATCAACGGCGTGGACGTGAGCGACTTCTTGCTCCTTCTCGGAGCCTACGGTTTGCCCTGTTCGAACTGACACCCCTTACGGGGAAACCGATTGCCCCATGCACCGCTGTGCCCAACGTCCTTGGCTTTGTGCCGCCGCCATGATCGCGGTGACCTGGCTGTCGTGCACCGTCCTAAAGGGACAAGCAGAAGTGCATTGGACGGAGGCCATGCGAAACCCCGCTTTTCCCGTCGACAGTGTGGAGGCCTTGTTTGACGCCGCCTGGACAGAAGGTGAAACTGAGCGTGGCAAGGGATTGAAGCCCTTCCAACGTTGGCTCGCCTTCGCCAAACCCCGCTGCGCACCAGATGGGTCGCGTCCTTTGAACGGCTTGGTCATCCGGGCGCTGGAAGCCGCAAATGAGGACCGGACCGAAGAGCTTGCGCAACGCAGTTTGACCGATCCCAACTGGACCTATGTGGGTCCGACAGGACCAACTGGACTTGGCGGCAGTGGCCGCCTCAACCGGCTCGTGGACCGGCCGGAGGTGCCCACGGAATGGTGGGCCTGCGCTCCTGCCGGTGGGGTCTGGCGTACACAAGACGAAGGCCTCACCTGGACGGCGATGGGCAATGGGCAACTCGAGTCCATTGGCGTCACGGACATCGCCTTTCATCCCACTGATCCCGACCGATTGTGGATCGCCACAGGAGATGGCGATTTCGGAGACACGCGCTCCATCGGAATCTGGACCAGTGCGGATGGCGGAAACAACTGGGAAGCCACAGGCTTGGACTGGGCACCATTCATGGGCAGAACCCTGAGCCGAATCCTGGTCCACCCTGACCACCCCGACACCCTCTGGGCGGCTTCAAGCCTGGGCATTTACCGCAGTGTCGATGGAGGAGATCAATGGTCCCGCCCTCTGACGGGAAATATGGCTTCCTTGGAACTGGACCCCAACGATCCTTCCCACTTGCTGGCGGGGGCATTCGGCAACACCATTGCCGAGAGCCACGATGCCGGCGCAACCTGGGAAACGTTGTTCGTCGACGGCCAGAGTTTCGGACTGAGTCGGATTGCCCTTGCCTTCTCCCCTTCGCAACCGAACATCGTTTACGCGCTGGGAGGCAAGATTTCCGACCAAGGATTTGCCGGAATCTGGCGCAGTGAAAATGGGGGCTCCTCATGGTCGCCTCGAATGACGGAGGGCGAAGGTCCCAACCTGCTCGGGTGGACCGTGCAAGGGTCAGATGCCGGGGGGCAAGCCTGGTACGACCTGACCCTGGCCGTTCATCCCGACAATCCCGACCGGTTGTTCGTGGGCGGAATCAACCTCTGGGAATCCGAAGACGGCGGTCAATCTTGGGGGTGTGCGGCGCACTGGTATTCCGGCGGAGACCTCCCTTATCTGCACGCAGACCAACATGGCATCCGTTTCCTACCGGACGGGACCCTTCTTGTGGGCAACGATGGAGGCGCCTTTCACTTCGACCCTGACGCAGACATGTCGAAGGACTGCAGTGCAGGACTGGCCATTGCCCAGACTTATCGGGTGGATGCAGATCCCCTCGCCATGGACCGGTTCATTGCGGGAACCCAGGACAATGGCACCTTCCTGAAGCACGACGGACAATGGGAACACGTCCTCGGCGGCGATGGCTTTGACTGTGCCTTCCACAGTGAATTGCCTGACGTCGTCTATGCTTCCTTGTACTACGGGCAACTTTTTCGTTCTGATGACGGTGGCAATGCGTTCCAGCAGATTGCCGGCAATACGGGCACGGACCAGAATGCGGCGGGCGCGTGGTTGACCCCCTGGGGCATCAGTGCTTTCAATCCGGACTGGGTCTTCGTGGCCAAGGACCGGGTGTATCGGTCACCGGATCGGGGGAATACATGGACCGCCCTCGGCGCCATTCCCGGTGGAGAATGCACTGCGCTTGGTCTGGCCGCCAACGACATCAGCCGGATGTATGTGGCGAAGGAATTCAACCTCTACCGCACCACGAACGGTCAGGATTTCAGTGCTTTGGATGTTCCCAACGGGCTCTCCCACATCACCGACATCGAAGTCAGCCCCGTCAATGCAGATGAAGTGTGGATCAGCCTGTCCAATTACAACAGCGGCACCAAGGTTCTCCATTCCACGGATGGTGGAATCCATTGGACCTCCCTGTCCAACGGGCTGCCCCCTGCTCCCGTCAACACCCTAGCCGTTGACGTGGCGGGATCCGGCGATGTCTACGTCGGGACGGATGTGGGCATTTACCACCTCCATTCCGGGGGCAGTGCCTGGTCACGCATGTCCGAGGGCCTGCCCAATGTCGTGGTAACCGACCTGGTCCTGCACGCCCCTTCCGGCCGGCTCGTGGCCGCCACATATGGACGCGGCCTCTATTCGCTCGACCTGCCAGACCCCCCGAGTCTAGACGCAGCACTCGGACGCTTGAGGTCTCCCCGCGGAGCGCATTGCGACTCCGTTGTCCATCCTGTGGTGCCGGTGTACAACCTCGGAACGGATGTCATCCACCAGCTGTACCTCGAATACGGCCATTTCGGAGGCGCATCCTCCGACACGCTCTGGAATGGCACCCTGATGCCGGGCGACAGCGTGCAACTGTTTCTCCACCCGGTGGCCGCTCCAGAAGGATGGGCCGACTTCACGGTGCTCTTGACCGAAGTGGATGGGCAACCCGACGAGCGCAGCGCCAACAACACCCGATCAGAGCGGTCGCTCAGGATGTCGGATGCCGTGGACATCGTCGTGTCGTTCACCACAGATTGTTTCGCCTCCCAGCACGGATGGGTGCTGCGCGACCCCTTAGACCGGGTGCTGCACCGAAGTGGATGGCTGCCCCCGAGCGCCACTTCGGTGGATACTCTCTGCGTTCCAGCGGATGCCTGCTTGGAGTTCGAAGTCCACAGGGATCAGCTCAGCGGCTACGAAAGCCTGATGGCCGACTGCTTGTCTCCCTTGACATTCTCCCTGTGGGAGGTGGGCAGCGACGTGCCTTTCCTGGCTGCACCACAATCCGGTGTGGTCGACCGCTACACCCTGTGCACGGACGACCTGCAATCGGGCGGATGTACGGATCCATATGCGGACAACTTCGATGTTCAAGCTGTTTTTGACGACGGCACCTGCGAACCAGTCTGTTACCCCTTGACCATCTCCATGGATGCCGGTTGCGCGCCGCAGGAAACGGGGTGGAGTCTCCATCCGGATGGCCTCAGCATTGCGCCAGGCGGGGTTCAACCTGGCAACGCAGTTTGGGACTTGTGCCTCGAAGAAGGATGTCGGGATTTCATTTTGGTCGATCTCTCTGCCAACGGTTGGGATTCGAGCTGTGGTGCAACACATTTGACCCTGAGGGTGGGCAACGACACCCTGTACCATGTCGTGAACCCCGAATTCTCGAGCGCCCTTCCCGTGGAGCTCTGTCTCCCCCCGACCGATCTTGTCGGCTGCATGGAGCCGCAAGCCTGCAACTTCAACCCGGAAGCGGACGGACCGGGCCCTTGCGATTATTCCTGTTATGGGTGCACCTCCTCCACCGCATGCAACTATGAGCCGGAGGCCACCCGCAATGATGCCAGCTGCATCGAGGCATCAGGCTGCACGCATCCGGCGGCATGCAACTTCGACCTGTTCGCCCTTTGCGACGACGGCGGGTGCGTCTTCCCGGAGGAAGGCCTCGATTGTGATGGCGCCTGCTTGAGTGGCGACCTCGATGGCGATGGCATCTGCGACGGCGATGAATTCGCCGGCTGCACCCACGTAGACGCCTGCAATTTCACGCCAGGCGCCACTGAAGATGACGGCAGTTGCTTTTTCCCTGTGGAGGCTTGGCCGGACACCGATGGCGACGGTTTTGGGGATGCATCTGTTGGGGCTGCCCAACCCTTCTGTGGGGTGCCGCCACCAGGATGGGTCACCGTGCCGGGCGACTGCAACGATGCGAGCGCGAGCTTTTACCCTGGTGCGCCTTTTGCTCCACTCGGCGGCGATGTCAACTGCGACGGCTTCGTCTCGGCCTCCGAGCTTGCACCTTGTGCGAGTGACCTCAATCAGGATGGCCTCACCGCCATCGATGACCTGCTCGGACTGCTCAGTGAATTCGGGTGCCAATTCAACTGCCAACAGGACGTCGACGGCAACGGCACCGTCACCAGCGCGGACCTGTTGATTTTGTTGGCGGGATTCGGCACCGAATGCACCGACTGACCGGCGTTTTTAGCCGAATTTCACGGCATGTCCGATGCCATTCGCCAATTGGAGCCCCAGCGCCTGTGGGGCCGCTTTGCTGACCTCAATGCCATCCCCCGCGCCTCCGGCAAGGAACAGGCCGTGTGCGCCTGGATCACCGGATTGGCCCAAGCCGCCGGTTTGAAGGTGGATTCTGACCCCGTGGGCAACGTCCTCGTGCGCAAGCCCGCGACACCTGGCATGGAGGACCGGAAAACCGTCATCCTCCAAAGCCATGTGGACATGGTTCACCAAAAGAACCACGATACCGCCTTTGATTTTGACACCGAAGGCATCCGCATGAACGTGGACGGAGACTGGGTCAAGGCAGAGGGGACAACGCTCGGCGCCGACAACGGCCTTGGGGTCGCCACGATGCTCGCAGTGATGGAGTCTACCGATCTGCCCCACCCCCCGCTCGAATTCCTCTTCACGATCGACGAAGAAACGGGGATGACCGGTGCCCTAGAACTGCAGCAGAATTGGCTCCAGGGAGACATCCTGCTCAACCTCGATACCGAGGACGACCGCGAAATCGGCATCGGCTGTGCCGGCGGTGTCGACCTGTCATTCCGCGGCGACTACACGCCGGTCTCTGGGACCGAAGAGCACGGGGTCGTCATAGAAATCAAAGGGGGGAGCGGCGGCCATTCCGGCATGGACATCCACAAGGGACTGGCCAACGCGAACAAGTTGCTCGTGCGCGTTCTCCAAGAAATGGCCGCCGGTGAAGCCAGCGTTGAAGTCGCTGCCATAGATGGTGGAGGCTTACGCAATGCCATTCCGCGGGAAGCCCGAGCGACCTTGGCCTCCAGCTGTGACGCTGCCACTTGGAGCGCGCAGATGCACACCCTCGTCCAAGACATCGTAGCGGAATACCGCACGACAGACCCGCAACTGTCCATTGCCTTCCACGAGACGGGAGCGCCAGCGGAAGTGGTGCCGGGCGGCCATGCGGCCTCCCTCCTCGCGGCCCTCGACGCCTGTCCCAACGGCATCGATCGGATGAGCCCCGACATCGAAGGGCTCGTCCAGACTTCCAACAACCTGGCCCGCATCGTGCTGGGAGAAGGGCAGATCGAAGCCCACTGCCTGACGCGCAGCTCAGTCGATTCGGAAAAACTCGACTTTGCCCGTCGCATTGAGGCTCCCTTCCGCATGGCGGGACTGGCCCCGAGCCGGGGCGGCGCCTACCCCGGTTGGACCCCGAACCCGGACAGCGATGTGGTGCGCATGATGACTGAGTTGTACCGTGAACTGCATCAAGAGGAACCAATGGTGCTCGCCTGCCACGCAGGACTCGAATGCGGCATCCTCGGCAGCCGTTATCCACGCTTGGACATGGTCAGCTTCGGCCCGACCATCCTCGGCGCCCACAGTCCAGACGAACGGGCTTCCGTCTCGTCGACCGCCAAGTATTGGAACTGGTTCAAAGAGGCCCTGGTCCGCACCCCCAAACGCGCATGAACCTCTCAAACAAACAGGGCAAACGTCCCAGAATTGTCGTCACCAACGACGACGGCATCACCGCCAAGGGCATCCAATGCCTCGCCGAAGCCATGACCGAATTCGGAGACGTCTACGTCGTGGCACCGGACAGTCCCCAAAGCGGCATGGGGCACGCTGTGACTTTCAGCCGCATCCTGCGGCTGCATCCCTTTGAATTCGGGCGTGGGACCGTGGAAGCGCGCTCCTGCTCGGGCACACCTGTGGATTGCGTCAAACTCGCCGTCGCCGAAGTGTTCGGGGAAGACAACCTGCCCGACCTGTTGGTCAGCGGCATCAACCACGGCAGCAATGCTTCGATCAACGTGATCTATTCCGGCACCATGTCTGCCGCTGTAGAAGGCGCCATGTGCGGCATTCCCTCCATTGGCTTCTCCTTGCTCGATGAGCGCTGGGACGCGGACTTCACCGCGTCGGTGGACGTGGCCAAGACCATGGCCCGGGCGGTCCTCGAAAACGGCCTTCCGCAAGGCACCTGCCTTAATGTGAACATCCCGCGGGTGTCTCCATCGGAGCTTCAGGGCATCCAAATCTGCCGTCAGGCCATGGGACATTGGCGGGACACCTTCGATCAGCGCGAAACCCCCGGCGGGAGCCCGTACTATTGGATGCGGGGCGAATTCCACAACCCCGATAAGGGCGCCGACACCGACATCCACGCCCTGAAGCGCGGTTTTGCCAGCGTGGTGCCAGTGCAATTCGACCTGACTGCGCACCACACCATCGGCACCCTCAACAGCTGGGACCTGACCCATGGCAACCGCTGAAAACCGAGACAACATGGGGCTTGGCGCCCTCGCTGCTGTTCTCGCGGGCGCTCTCGGTTACGTGTTGTTGGGAACGGCATGGGGGTGGACCCAAGGCGAATCGTTTGACTACTTCCACCACGAAGTATTCCTAGGAAGCCCCTTGTTCAAGGACCGCATTTTGAGCCTGTGCACCCTCGCCATGGTTCCGGTATTTCACCTTGCCTACCGGCAGAAGATGGACCGCTTTGCAAGGGGTGTGATGCTGGTAATGGTGCTGCTTGTGTTGGCCATTGTAGCGCTTCAGATGCAGGCCGAATGAACCACGGGGGCCGCCTGTCTGCTCCAGAATCGCCCCGGCGCATATACGTGCTGGCCGGGGAAGCCTCCGGTGATGCCCACGCGGCCAAAGTGATCCGTCACGCCATGGTGATCCAGCCCGACTTGGAAGTGCGCGGCATGGGTGGCGACCAACTCCAACAACTCGGAGTCGGGCTCGTCGAGCACGTCCAGAACACCTCCATCATGGGGTTTGCCGAAGTCCTCCTGAAGCTGAAGTTCATCTGCGGCCTCATCCGACGGGTGAAGGCCGATATTCTCGCCTTCCAACCGGACCGCATTCTGCTGGTCGACTATCCCGGTTTCAACCTCCGCATCGCCCGGTGGGCCAAGGCCGAGGGCATTCCGGTTGACATGTACATCTCCCCACAGGTGTGGGCTTGGAAACGACGGCGGGTATACCGCATCGCCGAGGACGTAGACCGCCTCAACGCCATCCTGCCTTTTGAGCCTAACAGCTACCAGGGGCTGGATTTGGAGGTGGAATACGTGGGGCACCCATTGGTGGAATCCGTGCCCGCTGATGGGGAATGGGACGAGGAACAGCGCCGTGCATGGTGCCTGGCCCATGGCCTTGACGCCGGCCGGCCCGTGCTGGCCCTGCTCCCGGGCTCCAGGATTCAAGAACTGCAACGGATGTTGCCCGTCTTCGAAGCCACCGCGGCGGCATTGCCCAATTGGCAACCCGTCATCGCCGGAGCGCCTGGACGGATGCCAGCCGATTACAACACAGACATTCCCGTGCTCTTCGGGCACACCCGGGATCTATACCAAGCCGCAGGCCTCGGGTTGATTACCAGCGGGACTGCGACGCTTGAAGCGGCCCTCGCTGGGCTTCCGCAGGTCGTGGCTTACCGAACCAGCCCCTTGACCTACCGGCTGGCCAAGGCCTTTACCCGGGTTCAATTCATTTCCCTGGTCAACCTCATCCTTGACAAGGAGGCCGTTCCCGAACGCATCCAAGGGGCATGTACAACAGCTGCGCTCACGGACGCCCTGCGCGACGTGGACTCCCCGGAAGGCCGCGCGCAACAGCGCCGGGACCAAACCGAACTGCGTTCCATCCTGTCCAAGTCCGGTGCAAGTCAGCGTGTGGCGGAGGCCCTGCTTCGTCCAGCACGGAAGTGATGCTCAGCGCCAATCCGGGGTGGGCAAGTCCCGATCGTGGCTCACATCGTAGCCAAACCGCAACGTTCGGCTTTCGCCTGGCTTGAGCGTCAAGGTCCAGACCAATTGCTCCCGATCCTCGTCGAGGAAACCGCCGTCCAATTCATCGGGGTTGACTTCGATTTCCAGAGCTCGGTTGCCCGGCAAGGGCTCCACCACCAACAGGGTGCCTTCGAATGCGCTTTGGTTGCCGACCTCCAACACGAAAGCGCGGCGGTGCTGGACACGGTTGCCCAACGTGGAGCGGGAACACAGTGCCGGTTCCACATTACGACGCACCGTCCAATCGGGCGCCCAACCTGCCTCCAAGTGCAATGAATCTGCGCGGCGGATCATCGGCACAACCGTTGGAGCTTCCCCCTCCAATCGCAGGGAGACCCGATTGGCTTGGATCACGCGATCCTTCCCTTCAGGTACAGACAAGGTGGTCATCACGCCCTCCCATTCTGAAGGAATGCTGTGGTGGTGGGCCACGGCCTCCCGTTGGAAGGTTCCGAAATGCACCTCACCTGAAGTCGCCCCCTGCAAGGCCACGGGCGCCGGTGCCTCATATCGGGCCGCGGCCATGCGCACGTTTTGGCCGGTCACAGGCTTCTTGACCTTGCGCTCATACCCGGCCGATACGTTGGCCGACGAAGCCGACCGTTCTGCCCCCCAATTGGCATCCACAAATACGGCTTCCACGGCGCCTTGGTAAGGAACATCGACCTGGAAGGACACCCTGCGGGTCCAGGTCGCGCGCGCCCCTTCCATGTTCACCGCATCTGCGGCTGTCCAACCGGCGCCATGCTCCACGGTTTGACACCACACTGTTCCGGCCGATCGGACCATGATGCGGTGCTCGTAGGCACTCCGCAATGGCTGCTGGGCCAAATCCACCGCAGCCTCGGACAACTGCGCATCCAAACTGGCCACTTCCTCCCTAAGCTCTACGCGACGGTATAGCGCCTCGCGGAAGGCATCGTGCATCCATTCCGATACCTCCTCGATGTCCTCCACGAGCACAGCCTCCGATGTGCCTCCGATGCGGCGGTTCTCTCGGAGCAGCGCCAAATCCTCCTCTACCAGGTCCAATTGGGCGACTTTCAACGCCCGATCCAAGCGCAGGTTGGCTTGCTCTTCTTCCAGGGCCCCGCGCCGTTCTGCGCTGCTTGTCGTCGTCCAAGTCGCCTCCACCGACTCGGCGTGCAACAGATCCAAGTCACCCGGATCGGTGCACACGACAAGCGACTGCACTTGATTGGTCAGGCTGCGGGCCACGAGGGCAGGCGACCCCGGTGAGCACTCGGTTCGCCAAGTGAGGACCGCCGCATCGCGATAGATCTCCATGCGCTCCACGGTCTGGGCTTGGGCCACTTGCAGCAGCAAAGTCGCCCCGCTCCATAGGGCTGTGATGGTCAACAGGATTCCCCTCATGGCCCCGAAGGTAAGGGGCTCAGGGGATGCAAATGACCGTGTCGATGTAAGGCGAATACGCCACCCACAATCCCAGCCCTCCGTCCACATTGGACGAAACATCCGAGGGGTTGGCAAACGGACTTCCTTGGGTTTGAATTTGCTCCTCCATGCTGGAAATGGTCTCGTAAGCGCCGCGATCAATGTGGTCCCAGCGCACCGCGACCGTGTCTCCGATCTTGTAAAATCCGATTTCGGCGGGATCGGCGTCTTCCGAAAAGTCCTCCTCGGTCACCGGGCGGAAGAACGTGAATTCGAATTCCACTCCATTGAAAAAGACATCGTCAAACGCACTTTGGGTGGGATAAAGGAATCCCGGATCCCGGCCGATACGGGCCGCACTCACCCGGTACGCATTGCCCAAGGAGTCCGGGTCATCGAACACCACATAAATCACGCCGAGGGTGTCCACATTTCCAGGGATGCCAAACCACAAGCTGTCCAAGGGAACCGGCGGATTGAGACGGGACACCGCCGACACCGTATCGCCTTCCAAAGCCGCCATGACCCCGTAGGTTCGGCCCACTTCACCCAGTGTAGTGAACGAGGTGTACGCGCAGAGGTCGCTCAACATCAACACCTCTTCCGGTAATCCGAGCAACTCTGCTGCAAGTGCCAATTCCGTCGGTCCAAGGTCCGCAGCGCAGATCTCCACCATCGGCTCAGCCACACCGTCCACTTCCAGCACCACATCGGCCCCACCACGGTAAAGGCTGCCCAAGGAAGCTGCATCCACCGGAGCGAAATAATCCTGTGACCGGCTGAGCAGGACAATCGGCGGCTCGCCCAGTTCAATCTGACCTTCGAGCACGAGGTATGGCTCCTGTCCTGGAAGCGTCACATCGATAGGTGTCTGGCACCCGCACCAACACACACACAATGCAAGCCAAGGCCAAACCAAGGGATGCGAAATCAAACGATGGGACGGAAACATGATGGGAGGACTTTCATGAGCAACGCATAGCACGTCGACATGTTCAAAATTATGCGTCCCACCGGCATCTTCATTGCCTCAATGCACCGCGATTGTTGGACCTTGCATGTGATTCTTTGCCATGTTCAACCGTCGCCAGCTCCGCATCAAGGTTCTTCAGGCCCTGTACGCCTTCCACTCTGACAAGGAGGGTTCCGTCGAAGACGCCCACAAGCTGCTCTACTCCGCATTGGAGAAGACCTACGACCTCTACCTCCTGCTCCTGTTGCTGATTTCGGAGATGCAGGATGCCGCCATCGAGCGCATTGAGACGGGACGAATAAAGAAGCAGCCCACCCACGAGGACCTTCACCCCAACACCAAATTCGTCAACAACAAGCCTCTTCGGGTCATCATCAAAAGCAAGGCCCTCGCCAAAGAAGCGGCCAATCGAAGCTTGGGGTGGGGGCAGGAACAGGACATCGTCAAGCGGTTGTTCAAGTCGCTGGTCGCCAGTGAGGAATACAGCGCATACATGGACAATGAGGAGCGCGGATTCCAGCACGATCGAGAGTCTTTGAATCGGATGTTCCGGAAGCACCTCATCAACGATGACATCCTTCAGGATTGGATCGAAGAGCAAAGCATCCTGTGGAGTGACGACCTCGATCTCGCCAGTTCCATTGCGCTCAAGACGGTCAAGACCATCGCTGAAGATTCCGAAGACCTCGAATTGTCCGAGATGTGGAAGGAAGACGGCGATGACAAGCACTTCCTCGACACCTTGTTCAGCAAGACCTTGGCCATGGCGGGGGAGCACGACGAAGCCATTGAATCCACCGCGTCCAACTGGGACCTCGATCGCATCGCCACCATGGACCTCATCCTGCTCCGCATGGCGTTGGCAGAGGCGCGGAACTTCGAATCCGTGCCCCTGAAGGTCACCATGAACGAATACATCGACCTCGCCAAATTCTACAGCACGGAGAAGTCCGGCGCCTTCGTCAATGGCGTGCTGGACAAGCTGTTCAAGACCATGCGCGAAGATGGCCGCATCGTGAAGACCGGCCGTGGACTCATCGAATGAAGACCTGCATCCCCACTGGAATGTCCTCTGTACTCTGTGCCGCTGCGCTGTTCGGGCTGGCCGGCTGTGGAGACCCCGCTTCGGAGACCATCGATGCGAGTTTCATTCACCTTCCCGGTGAAATTGCCGTCGGCGATGCGCCGCGCATGTCCTGGCGCGCCACCCACGTGGACCTCGGGCTACTGGCTGCCGGCGAGCAACGGCAATTGACCTACACCGTCACCAACGACGGCAAGGCCCCTTTGGTCATCGCACAAGTGCTGCCGAGTTGTGGCTGCACGGTGGCGGAAGCGTGGGAGGAAGACCCGATACCGCCAGGAGAATCCCGGGTCATTGTCCTCCACGTAGAAGCCGGCGAAACCACCACAACACTGAACGAATCGGCCACGGTAGTCACCAACGCCGTGCCCGCCTCCATCGAACTCACCTTTTCTGCGCAGGTCCTCGGACCCGACCGCGTTACAGATTCACAACCATGACACTTCAGCTCGTCCTTGCCCAATCCGCCGCTGGCGGCGGGGCGTCCACACTCGTCTTCATCATCGGCACCATGGCCGTGTTCTACTTCTTCATCATGCGTCCGCAAATCAAGAAGCAGAAGGAGACCCGGAAGTTCCGTGAGAACATTGCCAAAGGTGACCGCGTGGTCACCGTCGGTGGATTGCACGGCACCGTGCTCGATGTCAACGACAAGACCGTGCTCCTGCGCATCGAAGACGGCAAAATTCGCGTGGACCTCGGCGGCATTTCCGCCGATGGCGCTGCAAGTGAAGAAGCCTTCCAGAACAAAGGCTGAACCATGGGCGCCAAAGACCGCATCCGCGCCCCCTTTGCCGCCCTCAACGGACGGACCTTTGCCATCTGTCTGGTGCTGTCGGCGTTTTTGTGGCTCCTCCGGACCCTGCAAGGCGAACGCACCGTCACCTACGACTTCTCCATCGAGTTGGTCGGTGCTGAGGCGAGCACCGGACTTCAAGCCATTCTGCTGGACTCTGCTGCCCAAGCAGAAGTGGCCCTGTCTCCATGGGACCACCTCGTCGGCCGTATGGTCCCGAATACAGAACCGGTCCGACTGAAGGTGGAAGGCCTGCGAACGCCGAGAACCGAGGTTCCTTCTGGGCAACTCTCCGCAGAAATCGAGGGCCGACTCGGCAAAAGCGCCCGTGTTCGAACGGTCTCACCTGCCACCTTGGCCATCGATGTACGCCGGAAGTCCAAAACACCATGAAGCACACTGCCCGCCCTCCCATGTTTGTGGCCATCACGCCCATTCTCTTGTTGGTGGCCTTGCTGGCAGCGGACGTCATTGCCTTCGGGGAAGACAGCAGCTATGGCAGCAACCAAGTGGCGTTGCTCATCGCCTCCGGCGCGACAGTGGCATTGGGAATGGCGAAGGGCATTGGTTGGACAGGATTCGAATCCCGGATCAAGGACACGCTCGGAGATGCCATCGGCGCCATCCTCATCCTACTGCTCATCGGTGCGTTGGCGGGAACTTGGTTGGTTTCAGGCATCATCCCCACCCTTATAGACGTCGGGTTGGACGTGCTGAGCAAGGACATTTTCCTGCCGGCCGCCTGCATTCTGTGTGCTGCTGTTAGTCTGGCGACCGGGTCGAGCTGGGGCACGGTCGGTACGGTCGGCGTGGCCCTCATCGGCATCGGACAGGCCTTGGGACTCAGCGAAGGGTGGACTGCCGGAGCGATCATCTCAGGGGCCTATTTCGGAGACAAGCTGTCTCCCCTTTCGGACACCACCAACCTGGCCCCCACCGTTGCCGGGACCGATCTGTTCACCCACATCCGCTTCATGCTGTGGACCACCGTTCCCAGCATTCTCATCGCCCTCATCGTCTTTACCGTGGCCGGTGTCGGCGCCGAAGGTCCCGCCGACATGGAGGGCGCAGCCGTGCTCCAAGACGTTTTGTCCCAACACTTCAACCTCCATTGGGGCCTGTTCCTCGTTCCCATTGGAGTCATCGTGCTCATCGCTCGCAAGGTGTCGCCCGTGCCGGCGCTTTTTCTCGGGGTTCTCGGAGGTGCCTTGGCGGCCCTCATCGCCCAACCCGACCTCATCCGTACCCTTGGTACCGACGCCATCGGCCCTGCCTTGGGCATCGGCGACACCTACCTTGGAACCGCCTTCAGCACACTCATGTCCGCGGCCGCGTTGGCCACAGCCGTTGAAACCGGCAACCCTGTGGTGGACGACCTGCTGACGGCGGGCGGCATGGCGGGCATGCTCAACACCGTTTGGCTCATCATTTGCGCCCTGACTTTCGGAGCCGTCATGGGGGCAGCCGGGTTCCTCGAGCGCATCACCGCGGCCATCTTGTCGGCTGTCCGTGGCACGTTCTCGCTGGTGTTCGGCACGGCCTTCTCGAGCGTGGTGTTCAACGTGATCGCTGCAGACCAATACATCGCCATCGTGGTCCCTGGCCGAATGTTCCGGGAAGCTTACGCAGAGCGAGGTGTCGCACCCCAATTGCTCAGCCGCACCCTGGAAGACGCCGGCACCGTAACGAGTGTCCTGATCCCTTGGAACACCTGTGGCGTCGCCCAAAGTGGGGTCCTCGGCGTGGGGGTCTTGGCCTTTGCCCCTTATTGCGTCTTCAACTATGTCTCGCCCATCATGACTTTGCTGGTGGCGGCCCTTGGCTTCCGCATTCCGCCGGTCATGAATCCAGCCACTCCAGCCGATTCCCAGCCCGAGGAAACCCACTGACCCCTCAGCTTGTTGGTACCGACGATGGACGCTTACGCCTCCCTTCAGGACGACAGAATCATCCGCGTAGAACGGGCCGCAGAGAACAATCTCCAACAGATTGACGTCGAGATTCCACGCGACCAGCTGGTGGTGGTCACCGGAGTCAGTGGCTCTGGCAAATCGAGCCTCGCGTTTGACACCCTTCATGCTGAGGGACAACGCCGTTACCTGGAGACCTTCAGTGCCTACGCCCGACAATTCATGGGGGGATTGGAGCGCCCCAAAGTGGAGCGCATCACGGGATTGAGCCCTGTCATCGCCATCGAGCAGAAAACCATCAGCCGCAACCCCCGCTCCACCGTCGGCACCGTCACGGAACTGCTCGACTTTTTGAGGGTCCTTTTTGCCCGCGCAGCCACAGCGTATTCCAGTGCCACGGGGGAGCCGATGGTGCGGTTTACCGACGAGGGCATCTTGTCCCGCATCGTCGAAGACTATTCAGGAGAGCGCCTGCTGCTTTTGGCGCCCCTGGTTCGCGGCCGGAAGGGCCACTACCGCGAATTGTTTGAGACCATCCAGAAACAAGGCTACTTGCGGGCCAGGGTCGACGGTGAAGTGGTGGAATTGGAAAAGGGGTTCCGGGTGGACCGTTATAAGGTGCATGACATCGAAGTGGTGGTGGACCGGATTGTGGTGCCCGCTGCCCCTGCTTTGGACGACGACGGCAAGCCGGCCAACGAAGACGCCGAACGCGTCATGCGATCGGTCCGGACCGCCCTGGCCATGGGCAAGGGCAGCATGATGGTCCTACCGGTGGACGACGCGATGCCACGGCACTTTTCGCGCGCACTCATGTGCCCGACCACAGGCATCAGCTATCCCGAACCGGAGCCCAACCTGTTCTCCTTCAACTCCCCTTATGGCGCATGCTCAACCTGCAACGGGCTGGGGCAAGTGGCAGAGGCCTCCCGCGAGCTGATCATCCCCGACGGCTCGAAGAATTTGAGACAAGGTGGATTGGCGCCGCTCGGCGCCTTGAAGACCGGCTGGACCCGCACCGTAGTGGAGGCCATGCTCGATGCCGGAGGATACTCTGCGCGCACCCCGCTGGACGACGTGGACGAAGCCACCCTATCGGGCATCCTCTATGGCGCAGACCAACCGGTGGTGGTCCCTGGCAAGGCCGGCACCAAAGAACGGCGGGTGCGATTCGACGGCGTCATCGCCACCATCGAGCGCACTGCCAAGGATGCCTCTGGAGCCCCCCTCAAGCGGTGGGCCCAGAAATTCCTGCACAAGCGTCACTGCCCAAGCTGCGACGGCTCAAGACTCAAGCCCACGGCACACCAGTTCAAGATTGCCGGCGCAACCCTGCCCGACGTGGTTGGGATGGACCTGCGGGACCTGCAGGCTTGGGCAGACGGTGCAATGCAGACCCTAGGAGAACGCGAAGCGGCCATCGCCAAAGAGCCCTTGCAGGAGATCCACGCCCGGCTTGGCTTCCTGCTCGACATGGGACTGGATTACCTGACGCTCGACCGTCCCGCCCGGTCCTTGAGTGGCGGAGAAGCCCAGCGCATTCGGCTTGCCACGCAAATTGGATCCAAGCTCACCGGAGTTTTGTACATCCTCGACGAGCCCAGCATCGGTCTTCACCAACGGGACAACCAAAGGCTCATCGACAGCTTGAAAACCCTGCGCGATGTGGGCAATACGGTCA
>MDTG01038444.1_pt1 | contig 28860 bp, 19 predicted proteins | sample 811421 | NCBI WGS metagenome assembly MDTG01 (sample SAMN05326645, study PRJNA326480) | marine metagenome | isolation source: seawater | place: Pacific Ocean: South East | collected 2011
AATAGATTTTCCAAAAAGACAAAATAGAATATACCCTCAAAAAAATCTTTTTAGTCATATTATAGGACAAATTGATGATAATAATAATGGAATTTCTGGAGTAGAAAAATTTTTTGATTCTAAATTAAAAAAAGATTTTGTTAATTCTCCTCTACATTTAACTTTAGACTCAAATTTGCAACATCTAATAAGAGAAGAATTAATAAAAGCGCAAAGCTATTTTAATAATGTAGGAAGTGCAGCAATTTTAATGGATGTTGAAAACGGTGAAATTCTTTCATTAGTATCTTTACCAGATTATGATTTAAATAAGAGAGTATCAATTGATAAAGATATCTTTACAAATAAAATCACAAAAGGAGTTTATGAGCTAGGTTCAGTTTTTAAAACTTTTACTATAGCTGCTGGTTTAGAAAATAATTTAATTGATACTAATACAGTTTTTAAAGAATTAAAAAACCACATTTTTTGTTCAGGAAGAAAAATTTCAGAACATGATGAATTACCCAAAAACTTAACTGCTGAGCAAATTTTAATTAGATCTTCTAATATAGGAGCGGTAAGAATAGCTCAAAAAATTGGCATAGAAAAATATAGAAATTTTTTAGATTCGTTAGAGCTTTTTAAAAAAATAGACTTTGATCTGGATGAAGTTGGCACCCCATTACCTTTTAGATGGGGAAAGTGTAAGCTAGCCACCGCATCCTTTGGTCACGGAATCACCACTACGCCACTGCAACTTGCTAGGGCCTATGCAATTTTAGGTAATGGAGGCTATAAAATTGAACCAAGTATTATAAAAAATAAAAAAGAAAAAAAAAATAAACAAATAATATCATCTGAAACAAGTCATAAAATAAATTCTATTCTAAGAAAAATAGTTTCAAATAAGGAGGGTACCGCAAATTTTGCAAACGTCGAAGGATTTGATATTGGTGGCAAAACTGGAACAGCTTTAAAATCTGTTAACGGAAACTATACCAAAAAGAAATTAAATACATTTGTTTCATTATTTCCATCACACAAACCTAAATATGTATTTCTTGTAATATTAGATGAGCCCCAGCCTGCTCCAAATTTTGTTTATGAGTTTCCAAATGGATATAAACATAAAGGTGAAAAACGTAATACTTCTGGCTGGAACACTGTTGTTGTTGCGGGCAAAATTATAGAAAAAATTGGTCCAATTTTAGCCATAAATAACTTACAAGCTTCGAATAAATTCTAAATGCTTTTAAGTAAATTGGTTAAATCTGTAAGTAAGAAATATAGAAAAATGCCTGTAAGAAGCATTTCCTTTGACAGTCGAAAAGTGAATAAAGGAGATATTTTTTTTGCAGTTCAAGGAAAAAAAAAATCTGGGATAAGATTTATTAGAGAGGCTGAAAAAAAAGGAGCTTCAATTATAGTTACCAGCAAAAAAATAAATTATAAAAATTGTAAGGTACCTTTTATTTTAGTCAAAGATGTTAGAAAATGTTTATCTGAAGCATGTTCTAATTTTTATAAAAAAAAGCCAAAAACAATCATTGCTGTGACTGGAACAAACGGCAAATCTTCGGTAGCTGACTTTTTTTACCAGATATTAAGTATTAATAAAATTCCATCAGCATCGATAGGAACCTTAGGCATTATTTCAAAAAAATATAAAAAAAAAACAAATTTAACATCATTAGATCCTCTTAGATTACACGCTAATCTACAAAGATTAAAAAAAAATAAAGTTGATCATGTGATTTTAGAGGCATCAAGTCATGGCTTACAACAAAAAAGACTAAATGGTTTAAATATAAAAATTGGAATTTTTACAAATTTTAGTCAAGATCATTTGGATTACCATAAAAATATGCAATCATATTTTAATTCAAAAATGTATTTGTTTAAAGATTTGTTAAAAAAAAAATCTAAAATTATAACAGATAATGAAAATAAGGAATTTAAAAGAATTAAAAAAATCTCTAATGGTAAAAAAATAGAAATTAAAACAATTGGTTTAAAAAAAGGAAATATTAAAGTAATAGAAAATAAATATAATGAAAATAGACAGATTATCAGCGTATTAATTAACTCAAAAATTTTTATTATAGAAGTTCCATTAATTGGATTTTTCCAAATAAAAAATTTACTTATGGCAATTTTAGCAGCAAATTTTTGTGGATTAAGCTATAGACAAATTTTTAGTAAAATAAACAAAATTAGACCTGTGCCAGGCAGGTTAGAATATATTGCGAAGTTGAATAATAATTCCTCAGTAATTATAGATTTTGCACATACGCCGGATGCTTTAGAAAAAAGTTTAATTGAAATTAAAAAACAATTTAAAAAAGATATTGTGCTTGTTTTTGGGTGTGGTGGTGAAAGAGACAAAAACAAAAGATTTATTATGGGTAAAATTGCAAGCAAATATTGCAAAAAAATTTACGTAACCGATGATAATCCTAGAAATGAAAACCCAAAAAAAATAAGAGATGCAGTTATAAAAGGTTGTAAAGAATCAGCATTAGATATTGGAAATAGAAAACTAGCAATTAAAACTGCTATAACAAGACTAAAACCAAAAGAAATACTTTTAATTGCGGGTAAAGGTCATGAGTCTACACAAGATTACGGACGTAAAAAAATAATTTTTTCAGATAAAAAAATAATAAAAGAAATTATAAAACAAAAAAAAATTATCTTTAAGAAAAAAAAATACGAAAGTATTATTCTACAAAAAAGTTTTCCTGACGTAGCTGTAAAAAATATAAATTACAATGGGGTTTCTATTGATTCAAGAAATATTAAAAAAAATAATTTATTTTTTGCTATTAAGGGCAAAAAAAATGATGGTCATAAGTTTATTAAAGAGGCTTTAAAAAAGGGTGCGGTTAGATCTGTAATCAGTCAAAAAAATAGATTATTTTCCAAAAACAAAATTATTAAAGTTAAAAATACATTTTATTCTTTAAACAACTTAGCAAAAGCTACTAGAAATGCTTCAGCTGCTAAAGTTATAGGAATAACAGGAAGTGTAGGTAAAACTACTTTGAAAAATCTTATTAGTTTTGCTCTTAATAACTTTGGTAAAACTTTCCACTCACCACATTCTTATAACAACAAATTTGGTGTGCCCCTAAGTCTTTCTAATTTAAAAAGGGATACAAAATATGGAATATTTGAAATTGGTATGGATAAAAAAGGAGAAATAGAAAAATTGTCAAAAATAGTAAAGCCAGAAATAGGTATTATTACAAATATTTCTGAAGCACACTTAAAAAATTTTAGTAATTTAAAAGGAATAGCCAAAGCTAAATCAGAAATAATAAATAATATTATTGAAAATGGAATTATAGTCTTAAATAAAGATGATAATTATTATGAATTTTTATACCAAAAAGCTAAAAAAAGAGGAATAAACATTTCTTCTTTTAGTTTTAAAAAAGGAGCCGATATTTATTTATTAAGTATAAAAAAAAATCAAAAAAATTTACAGATTAAAAATAAATGTAAAAAATAAAATTTTTTATTTTAATACGAAAAATTCCTCTAAGAGTTTTGTTAGTAATATTTTGGCCTGTATTTCAGTTCTATCTTTATTAAATTTAGATTTAAGTATTATGAGAAATAAATTTATTAATTTTAAAATCCCTAGTGGTCGTGGAGATATTCAAGAAATTAAAAAATTCAATAAAAAATTTCATTTAATTGATGAAAGTTACAATGCCAATCCATTATCTATGTTATCAGCTATACAAAATATGGATTCGTATAAAAGGAAAAGCAAAGCAAAAAAAATTGCTTTTTTTGGGGATATGTTGGAATTGGGAAAAAAATCAAAAATTTTCCACAAAAAATTATCCCCAATTATTAATAAGAGTGATATTGATAAAATTTTTGTTTATGGAAAACATATAAGAGAAACTTTTAGTTTTTTGTCTGTGAATAAAAAAGGTAAAGTATTTGATAATTTGAATGATGCTTATAATCATTTAGGTAAAATTTTGCACAATAATGATTTACTTATGATAAAAGGATCTAATGCAACAGGATTAAATAAAATTTCAAAAATATTAAAAAAAGGACAAATTAATGTTATATAATTTTTTGATTTCTTTAGTAGATCAATTTTCTGCTTTAAACGTATTTCGTTACCTAACCTTTAGAACAGGTCTTTCTGTCATGTCATCAATGATAATAGTGTTTTTGATAGGAGGTCCTTTTATAAAATTTATTCAAGCACATAAAATTACTGGACCTATTAGAGAAGATGGACCAATAGACCATATAATTAAAAAGGTAGGAACACCAACTATGGGAGGAGTTCTCATTTTAGTTGGAATACTTTTCGGAACTTTACTATGGGCAGATCTTAGCAATCCTTATATTTGGGTTTTAATAATGGTCTCTACAAGTTTTGGTTTGCTTGGTGCTTTTGATGATTATTTAAAAATAAAACATAATAATTCGAGAGGAATATCATCAGGTTTAAAAATAATTTTTCAAATAATTCTTTCTTTAATTGCAATATTTTTATTAATGAAATTTGGAAACAATGATCATCTTAAGAATATTTATTTTCCTTTTTTTAAAAATTTGAGTTTTCATTTAGGCTTATTTTTTATCCCGTTTGCACTTTTTATAATAGTAGGGTCTTCAAATGCAGTAAACCTTACCGATGGTTTAGATGGTCTAGTCACAGTGCCGGTAATGTTAGTTGCATTATCTTTCACTCTTATCTGTTACGTAGTAGGCAATACTGTTTTTTCAGAATATTTGCAAATACCATACATAGCTGATGTTGGAGAAGCCTCTATTTTTTGTGGTTCAATTGTAGGCTCGTGTTTAGGATTTTTATGGTACAACGCGCCACCGGCTAAAGTCTTTATGGGAGATACGGGATCTTTATCACTAGGAGGCTCCTTAGGCGCAGTAAGTATAATTACTAAACATGAAATTGTTTTAGCAATTATAGGAGGGTTGTTTGTTCTAGAAACGGCCTCTGTAATTATTCAAGTAGTTTCTTTTAAATTAACAGGAAAGAGAGTATTTATGATGGCACCACTTCACCATCACTTTGAAAAAAAGGGGTGGGCAGAATCTACTGTAGTTATTAGATTCTGGATTATATCTATAATTTTAGCACTAATAGGTTTAGCTACGCTTAAATTAAGATAGCAAATGGCTTATTTTAAAAAATATCAAAATAAAAAAATTGCCATTTATGGAATGGGTCTCACAGGTTTTTCAGCGGCTATCACTTTCAAAAAAATGGGAGCAGAAGTTTTTTGCTGGGATGATGATAAAAAAATAAGAAGTAAAACAAAAAAAAAAAAATTCAATATTGATAAATTTTGGTTAAAAAAAAATTATTATGACAAAATTCTAATAAGCCCAGGAATAGATATAAACAAATGTAAAATAAGTAAATTTTTAAATAAAAATATAAAAAAAATAATTACAGATCTTGATCTTTTTTTTGAACTTAATAAAAATTCAGTAATCATTGCAATCACAGGGACTAATGGAAAATCTACAACATGTAAATTAATAGAAAAAATTTTAAAGGTAGCAAAATATAAAGTAAAAACAGTAGGTAATATTGGAAAACCAATTTTATTTTCAAAAAATTTAAAAAAAAAATGTATTTTTGTTATAGAAGCTTCTTCTTACCAACTCCAGTATTCGAAAGAATTTCGATCAAATCATGCGGCAATATTAAATATTTCACCAGATCATTTAGAGAGGCATAAAAATATGAAAAATTATATTGCTGTAAAATCAAAAATATTTTTCGCACAAAAAAAATTAGACTATTCTTATGTTAGTAAAAAAAACAAATACTTGAAAACAATTAATAAAATATTTAGTTTAAAAAAATTAAAATCCAAATTAGTATTTATTGGTGAATCAGATTACAATTTACTTTTAAAAAAAATAAAAAACAAATATTTTAAAGATAAAGGAAATATCGAAAATTTATATTTTGCTTATAAAATTGCAAAAAATTTTAAAATAAAAGACAAAACCATAATTAAAGCTATTAATGCATTTGAGGGATTACCTCACCGACAAGAAATATTTTTTTCAAATAAGGATTTAATTTGTGTAAACGACTCAAAAGCAACCAGTTTTGACGCCACCGCACAAGCTTTATCAAAATTTAGTAAAATTTATTGGATCGTTGGCGGTTTACCAAAATATAAAGATCATTTTAATTTAAAGTATTTTAAAAATAAAATTGTTAAAGCTTATATTATTGGAAGCAAAACTTCTTTTTTTCAAAAAATGATAAAAAATAAAATTTCATATACCGTCTCAGTTAATTTAAAAAATGCGGTAAATACTATACATAAAGATATAAATCATGGTAATTTTTCTAGAAGTACTATTTTACTCAGCCCAGCAGCAGCATCCTTTGATCAATTTAGCAATTTCGAAGATAGAGGTTTTTACTTTAAAAAGTTAATAAAACAAAAATTTAAAAAGAACTAAATGTTTAATTTTAGCAGAGAAGATACTAGTTTTTTAGCAAAGTGGTGGAGAAACATAGATAAGCAAACTTTATTTTTGTTTATATTTCTATTTTTATTGGGATTATTTTTTTCTTTTTCTTCTACTTCTTTAGTAATTGCAGAAAAATTAGATAAACAAACTTACTTTTTTTTTAAAAAACATTTTATATTTGTCTCTATTTCACTTTTTTTATTAGTCACAATTTCTATTCAAGAAAAAAAAGTCTTAATAAAAATTTTACCTTTATTATTTTTTGTCTCCACACTTCTTCTTTTCTTAGTTCCTTTTATTGGAATTGAAGTAAAAGGATCTAAAAGATGGATTGATTTAATTTTTTTACCAAGGTTTCAACCTATTGAATTGCTCAAACCTTTTTTTATAGTTTTTGTTGCAAAAATTATTATTTTAAACGAAGAAGTGAACATATATAGTAGATACCTATATTCTTTTTTAATTTTATTATTAGTTGTTGTACTTTTAATTAATCAACCTGACTTAGGTCAAACACTTTTATTAATATCAGCTTGGATTACTATGATTTTTGTATCTGGTTTTAATATGTTTATTTTATCAATTTTAGCTTTAGTTTTTTTCGGAATAATTATTTCTTTAATATATTTTTTTCCAGAAAAATTTGGATATATTTTTTTAAGATTAAAATCATTTATTGATCCAAAATCAGGAGATAATTTTCAATCACAAAAAGCTTTAGATGCTATAAAACAAGGAGGTTTAACAGGCCAAGGAATGGGAGAGGGCATTTTAAAAGATAGAGTGCCCGAAGCGCATACAGATTATATAATTGCAGTCATATCCGAAGAGTTTGGAGTAATATTCGTTTTATTTATTGTAATTGTATTTCTATTTATTGCCTATAAAGTATTAGATAAGGTTTTTTCAGGAAAAGATGAGTTCATCAAATTATCTTTAATAGGATTGGTTACACTTCTAATCGTCCAAACTTTTATTCATATTGGTGTTAACGCTAGATTGCTTCCAACAACTGGTATGACATTACCTTTTCTAAGTTATGGAGGCTCATCATTAATTGGAAATGCTATTATTGCAGGAATTATTTTAAATTTCACTCGCAAAGATAACATTAGAGATTTTAGAAATGAGTAAAAAGATAATTTTTACAACAGGAGGAACTGGAGGGCATATATTTCCCGCGCTTAACCTAATGGAGCATTTTTATAGCGAGGGATATGATGTGTTATTGGTCACAGATAAAAGAGGAAATAAATTTTTAGAAAATAATTCTAATTTTAAATCATATATACTGAATACTTCGACACCCACAAGTAAAAGTTTTTTCAATAAAATTTTATCATTTTGCAAAATATTTTTCTCTATAATAAAATCATTAAAAATTCTTAAGATAGAAAAACCAGATCTGATTTTTGGATTCGGAGGTTATGTGTCTTTTCCAATATCCTTCTTATCTAAATTTTTTGGTATACCGTTAATAATTTATGAAAATAATATGATTTTAGGCAGAGCGAATAAATTTCTATCTTTTTTTTCTAATAAGATTTTATTAGAAAAACATATAGAAAAAGGATTTCCCAAAAGATATAAAATTAAATCTCTTAAAGTTGGACCAATTTTAAGCAAAGAGATATTTAAATTTTCAAATAAGGTAAAAGATTATAATAAAGAAAATTTTTCAATTCTTGTGTTAGGAGGCAGTCAAGGAGCAAAGATTTTTGGAAATATAATTCCATCAGCTATTCAAATGTTAAAAAATGAAATAAAAAATGTTGAGATTAATCAGCAGTGTTTATTAGAACAAAAAAATGAAATAACTGATTTTTATAAAAAAAATCAAATTAAATTTAATGTTTTTGAATTTGAAAAAGATATATCAAAACTACTTTCATCTGCAGACCTTGCAATTACCAGATGTGGAGCAGCAACTACCGCAGAATTAACTTACATGCTTACGCCATTTATAGGTGTTCCTCTTCAAAATTCTATAGATGACCATCAATATTACAACGCTAAATACTACGAAGACCTTGGTTGTTGCAGGATTTTAAAGCAAGATGATTTTAATGCTAAAAACTTATTTAATTTAATTATAGAAATCGTAAAAGATAAAAGTAAGTTAGAAAATATGCAAAAAAATATGAAAAAGAATCTCAGTGTTAATGTTTACAATGATATAGAAAACGAAGTTAAAAAATTATTTAAAAAATGAAAATTAATATAGCTAACAACGAAATAGTTCATTTCATCGGCATTGGTGGAATTGGTATGAGCGGTTTAGCTCAAATAATGAATAACATGAAGTTTTCTGTTCAAGGAAGTGATCTTAATAAAAATAAGAATACAGAAAGGTTAATTAAATCTAAAATAAAAGTTTATTTTGGGCATCATAAAAAAAATCTAAAAAATGCAACTATGATAGTAATTTCCTCAGCAGTTAAAAAAAATAATAAAGAATTGGTTGAGGCAAAAAAAAGAAAACTACCAATTTTTAGAAGAGGAGATATGTTGGCAAATATTGTAAGTCTAAAAAAAAATATTGTTGTGGCTGGCTCACACGGAAAAACAACAACAACATCTTTGGTAGCTAATATTTTAGTAGAAGCAGGTCTAGATCCAACAGTAATTAATGGCGGTGTAATTAATTCACTTAAAAATACTGCGCAACTCGGAAAAGGAGATTGGGCCGTAATTGAGTCTGACGAGTCAGATGGTAGTTTTTTAAAACTGCCAGTTACTTATTCAATCATAACTAATGTAGATAAAGAACATTTAGAATTTTATGGAAATTTTAAAGTGTTAAAAAAATATTTTTTAGATTTTATAGAAAAAACACCTTCTTTTGGAAAATCAATTGTGTGCACAGATAATAAAAATTTGAATTCTATATTGCATCTTTGTAAAAATAATAATTTTTTGACTTATGGTTTTAATAAGAAAGCTAATTTTCAAATATTTAATGTAAGAAAAAAAATAAACTACTCTGTTTTCGATTTAAAAATAAAAAACAAAAAACAAAAAATTTATAAAATAAAAAATATTAGAGTAAATCTAATTGGTGACCATAATATAACTAATGCTACTGCTGCAATTGTAATAGCAATTAATTTAGGAATCAAAATAAGCAAAATAAAGATAGCTTTAAAGAAATTTTTGGGAATACAAAGAAGATTTACGAAAGTTTTTTCTCTGGGTGACGTAGATTTTTATGACGATTATGCACACCATCCTACAGAAATTAAAGCAGTTATAAATGGCGCCAAACAAGTAAACAAAAATAGAAAAATAATTTGTGTTTTTCAGCCTCATAGATATTCAAGAGTAAAGTCTCTCAAAAAAGAATTTGCTTTATCTTTTAGAGCTAGTTCTTCGGTAGTCCTTTGTCCTGTTTATGCTGCTGGCGAAAAGTTAACATATAATTTTAGTCAAAAAAATTTTTCTCAACTTATCACAAAAAAATCTAAAACTCAGGTTATCAATATAAAAGAAAAAAATGATTTGAAAAATTTCATTAAAAAAAATTTATTAAATAATGAAATAGTAATTTGTATGGGAGCTGGCAATATTTCAAATTGGATAAGAGAGATTGGAAATGAACTAAAATGAATATATTTGAAAATTTTAAAGAAATTAAAAAAAAAATATCAGGCAAACTTTTGCTCAACGAAAATCTTTCAAAATATTCTTGGTTTAATCTTGGTGGACCAGCTAAAGCCATTTTTAAGCCAAACAATTTAAATGAATTATCTTTTTTTTTAAGAAATCTAAAAGGGTATAAAAAAATTAAAATATTAGGGGCAGGTTCAAATACTTTAATAAGAGATGGTGGATTTGATGGAATTATTATCAAGCTTGGAAAGTCATTTTCTAGAATATCTTTATTTGATGAAAATACTATAATTGCTGGAACATCTGCTTTAGATAAAAGCGTCTCTAACTTTGCGTTAGAAAATTCATTGGCAGGATTTGAATTTTTGTCATGTATACCAGGTACTATTGGAGGAGGAATACGAATGAATTCAGGTTGCTATGATGAAGAAATTTCAAAAATTTTAGTTTCTGTTCAAGCAATAGATCTAAATGGTAATTTAAAAGTAGTACAATCTTCCGATATAAATTTTTTTTATAGAGGATGTGATATTGAAAATAGTTTAATCTTTATTAGCGCTACACTTAAAGGAAAAAAAGATAATAAAATAAAAATTAAAGAAAAGATGAATGCTTTATTAAATAAAAAAAAGGTAGATCAGCCATTTAAAATTAAAACGTGTGGTAGTACTTTTAAAAATCCAAAAAATATGAAAGCGTGGAAGCTTATAAAAGATAGCGGTTGTGAAAATATGAGTGTAGGGGATGCTTGTATATCTTCAAAGCATTGTAACTTTTTTATTAATAATGGAAAAGCCAAATCTAGAGATTTAGAAAATCTTATAAACCAAGTGAAAAAAAAGGTATTAAATAAAACTGGAATAAATCTTGAATTAGAACTTCAAATTATTGGACAAGAATAATGAAAAAATTAGTTCTAATGTTACTAGGAGGCCGTTCAGCAGAAAGAAAAATAAGTTTTTTAACAGGAAAAGCTTGTGCAAGAGCGCTAAAAAAAAAAGGATTTAAAGTTAAAGAATTAGATGCAAGAGGCTCTTTTATAAAAAAAATAAAAAAAATCAAACCAGATGTTGTATTTAATGCCTTGCATGGGAAATATGGTGAAGATGGTGTTGTTCAAAAAACACTAGAGACTTTGAACATCCCTTATACACACTCAGGTGTTCTTTCATCGAGATTGGCTATGAATAAAGAGTTATCTAGAGTTATATTTAAAAAAAATAAAATAAACGTTCCTAAATATTTTTTATACAGAAAAAAAAATAAATTAAAAGATCTATTAAATAAGATGAAACGTAAAAAGATTAAATTTCCGATAGTAATTAAACCTATAAATGAAGGATCAAGTTTGGGTGTTTATATTTGTAAAAACAAAATGCAGTTCATAAAAAATTATAAAAAAATTAAAGCTCTTTATGATAGAATTCTTGTAGAAGAATATATTCCTGGAAAAGAAATTCAAGTTGCCATAATGGGCAAAAAGAAATTAGGAGCTATTGAACTTGTGCCCCAAAGAGAATTTTATGATTATACTGCAAAGTATTCTGTTAATGCAAAAACTCGTCATATTATGCCGGCTAAAATTTCAAAAAAAAAATATAATTTAGCACTCAATTTAGCAAAAAAAGCTCATGATATTCTTGGATGTAAGGGCATTACAAGATCTGATTTTAGGTTTTATAATGGAAAATTTTATCTTCTAGAACTCAATACGCAACCTGGCATGACAAACCTTTCTCTAGTACCTGAAATTGCACGATTTCGTGGTATAAAATTTGAAGACCTAGTTGTTTGGATGACCAAGGATGCTACCTGTAATAGATGAAAAAATTTTATAGAGTAATTTCATTATTTATAGTTTTTATTCTAATTACTACAATCAATCCTCAAGATAAAAAAGTAAATTTCAATAAAAAAAATATTTTTTTTTCAGTACAGGAAATAGAAATTAAAAATAATAGTTTGATAGATAAGGGAGAAATTATAAAAAAATTAAGTAGAATTTATGATAAAAATATTTTTTTTATTAAAAAAAATGAAATAGAAGAGCCTTTAAAATCAATTAATTTTTTAGAAAAAGTCCAGGTTAAAAAAATATATCCAAACAAAATAATAATAAAAGTTTTAGAAACAAAGCCTATAGGAATTATAATTAAAAAAAATAAAAAATACATATTAGACACTTCATCTAAACTCATATTTTATGATGAAAAAAAATCATCTAGTTCTTTACCATTAATTTTTGGAGATAATGCTGAAAACGAATTTGTAAATTTATTTAACCTTTTAAAAAAGTATGATTTTCCAGTAGAAAAAATAAAAAGTTATTACTATTTCCAAATAGATAGATGGGATTTAAAATTATTTAACGAACAATTAATACGTTTACCTGCTAACGAAATTATTTCAGCTATTAAATTAACAACTGAACTGTTAAATCGCAAAGATTTTAAAAATTATAGTACTATTGACTTAAGAATTAATGGTAAGGTAATAACTGAATAGTCATGAGCTCAAATAATCCAATAGGAATAATAGAATTGGGAAACATTAGCATAAAGTGTTTGATATTTAAAATTGGCAATAAAAATAGTCCAGAAATACTATCTACATCAAAAATACCTTCAGAAGGAATTCATAATGGTACTGTCATAAATTTACTAAAAGCGACTAAAGCAATTAGATCATGCATAAGTAATGCTGAGAAACAAGCTGGAGTTTTACTTAAAAAAATTAATGTATTAATTGATCAGCCAGAATTTTTGTGCACTAAATTTTCTAAAAATAAAAAGATAAATGGATCTAAAATTTATAAAAGCGATATAGAGTTCTTGTTAAGTGAAGCAAAAAAGCAAGTTACTGTTAACGATCCCAAACAATCTATTGTTCATATTTTTAACCATAATTATATTGTCGATGGCAAAACATTTATTGAAGAGCCCATAGATGTTTATGCAGATCATTTAAGTCATGAAATGACTTTTATAACAATGCCTAAAAATAATATTAAGAATATTTATCAAACATTTATTGATTGCGACATAGAAATTGAAAGATTCATTTCATGCAGCTTTGCTCTAGCCGCGCAGTTACTTAATTCTTCCGAGTTGCATTATGGTTCAATTTTAGTTGATATAGGATTTGAAAAAACTAGTTTAGTAATATTTAAAAATTTGGCAATAGTAAATTCTATCACCTTCCCTCTAGGGAGCAATCATATAACAAAAGATCTATCAAAAGTATGTTCGCTAAGCTTAGAAGAGTCTGAAAAAATAAAAAATAATTTAGATATCTTTTCTAAAGAAAATTCTAAACTCTTTGACTCAAACAAACATCTTATAAATAGTTTTTTTATAAGCTCCTCTTTTAGAAAAATAAGTGAATCTTTAATTTTAAATGTTACGCAAGCACGATTAGATGAAATTCTAAATTTAATTAAAAAACAAATAGATTTAGTTGGACTAAATTCGAATGTTGGAGCAAAGTTTTTTTTAGTTGGTGGAGGATCAAAGTTAATTAATATTAAAAAATATTGTTCCAATTTTTTTAATATTGAAGTGACGACAATAGAAAATAACAATAAAAGAACCACTATGAGTATCGATGAAACTTTTAATTCATGTTTAGGCGCACTTAAAATAATAAATGAAGGTTGGGAAACAGAAGCTATGCCCGCTACTGTTGATAATAATGTGGAAAAGATTAGCTTTTTTAGCAAGATATTTAAAAAAAGATTATGAAATTATGTTGTATTTTTTAGTAACATAAGTTGTCTTTCAAGGTTTTTGCCCTTTTTATATATCTTTAAGTACAAACATGACTTTACAAAAAACAATTAAAGATTCAATCGAGCTTGAAGGTGTAGGTCTTCATAACGGCGTAAAGGCAAAAATTTGTATAAAACCAAGTGATGTGAATACAGGCGTTAAATTTGTGAGAACAGATATTAGCCCCAATGAGAATATTATTGAAGCAAATTTTAAAAATGTAATATCTCCTGTACTTTGTACTAAAATACAAAACTCATTTGGTGTTTCTGTTTCTACTATTGAACATTTAATGGCTGCCTTCTATGGAGAAGGAATTGATAATGCTTTGGTTGAAATTAACTCTTCAGAAGTTCCAATTATGGACGGATCTTCTTTTGAATTTGTTGAAGCAATTAGATCGGTAGGTACAGAAGAGCAAAAAAGTTCAAAAAAATTTATTAAAGCTTTAAAGAAAGTAGAGGTTAAAAATGGATCTAAGTATATTTCAATTGAGCCACTTTCAAAAGATTTGATAATTGATTTTGAAATAGTTTATAACAATCCATTAATTAGAACTCGTAGAAAAGAATTTAAATTTAGTAATGGTAATTTAGATTCTATATATAATTCAAAAACTTTTTGTTTATATGAAGATATAGACCTTATAAAAAGTCAAGGGTTAGCCAAAGGTGGATCTCTTGAAAATGCAATAGTAGTTAAGGATAACAAAATCCTCAATGAAGATGGACTTAGGTATAGAGATGAATTTGTAAATCACAAAATATTAGACTGTTTAGGTGACTTAATGTTATCTGGATATAGAATTTTTGGCCATATTAAAACTTCACAAGGAGGCCATCTGCTTACTAACACCTTATTAAGAAAGTTTTTGTTAGATAAATCAAATTGGGAATTTGAAAGCTCCGATCGAAAAGAAGAAGATAATAAAGGCGTTAACTACGTAGATCCTGTAGCTGTCGGTGCGTAAAATATTATCTGAATTAACAAGAAAATTGTAATAATCTAAAATTTTGATAAAATAACCCTTTATCCAAAATGCTAAAAAATTTTTTCATTTTATTCGTTTTAGTAGCGCTTTTATTTTCGTGCTCTAAAAAAAACAGTAAACAAGTTATTGAGGACGAACCTACAGAAAAAGAAATAGTCGTTGCTGTTTATAAAGAGGCAGTAAAAGCATTAAACACAGGAGATGCATTTTATGCAGGTAAAAAATTTAAAGAAGTAGAAGTTATGATGCCACAAAGTGAATGGGCAGCTAAAGCTGCTTTAATGGCAGCTTACTCGCACTACTCAAGAAACGCATACACTAAAGCAGTTTTTGATTTAGAAAGATATATAAAAAACTATCCAGCTGATAAAAATCTTGCATATGCGCACTATCTAATATGCATATGTTATTATGAACAAATTTTAGATGAAAAAAAAGATTTATTACCACTTACCAAAGCCAAAGAAAAATTTGAAGAATTGATTTCGTTATACCCCAAAACAGATTATGCAATTGACGCAAGTTTTAAGTTAGATTTAATCACTGATCAACTTGCAGCAAAGGAAATGTCAATTGCTCGATTTTATATGGAAACAGAAAAATGGATTCCTGCTCTTAATAGATTAAAAGTTGTTGTTACAAAATATGAAAAAACTATTTTTATTGAAGAGGCGCTCCATCGTTTGGTAGAAGTCTATTATAGATTAGGACTTATTGAGGAAGCTAAACAAGCTGCTGTAATTCTAGGGTATAATTATCAAAGTAGCGAATGGTACAAAAGAAGTTATAAAGTTTTTAATAAAGAATATAAGCTGCAAAAAATAGAAAAAAAAAAGAAAATGGGCCTTATAAGAAGAACAATAAAAAGTTTGTTTTAATAAATTAATGCAAAGAAAAGAAATTGAAAAAAAATACATCAAAAAAATTAAAGAATTAAAAAAGCATAACAAGGCATATTTTGATAAAGATAAACCTGTTATTACAGATTCAGCCTATGATAAAATCAAACTAGATATATTAAATCTTGAAAAGAAATATAAGTTTTTAAATAATAAAGACTCTCCTAGCAAAACGATAGGTTATGAATCCTCGAATAAGTTTAAAAAAATAAAGCATCTAAAACCCATGCTATCCTTATCAAATGCCTTTGAAAAAGAAGATATGAAAGATTTTTTAAGTAAAATAAGCAATTTTCTTAATACAAAAGATTCTAATATAGAACTTTCATCTGAATCAAAGATAGATGGTATATCAGCTTCATTGATTTATAAAAATGGTCTATTAGCTAAAGGTCTTTCTAGAGGAGATGGTATTATAGGAGAAGATATACTTCAAAATTTGCTAACAATTAATAGTATTCCAAAAAAAATCGAAGTAAAAAATATACCAAATATTCTTGAATTAAGAGCTGAGATTTATATTGGAAAAAAAGATTTTGAAACAATCAAAGACAATTTTGCTAATCCTAGAAATGCTGCCGGAGGATCATTAAGACAAAAAGAACCAAGACGAACTGCAAAAATACCTTTGAAATATTTTGTTTATGGTTTTGGAGTGGTTGAGCCAATGATATTTAAAACTCAATCGGAGTTTCTTGATAAAGTTAATAGATGGGGGTTTTCTATCAATCCTTATAGCCAAGTAGTTAATGGTTTAGATGAAATTGAAAAACAACATAAGATAATGGAAGAAAAGAGATCCTCATTAGATTATGATATTGATGGCTTAGTTTATAAAGTAAACAACTTAGAGCTTCAGTCTAGATTAGGAAATACATCAAGCTCACCACGATGGGCCATTGCTTATAAGTTCTCTTCTGAAAAAGCTACTACTAAAATTAAAGATATAATTATACAAGTTGGAAGAACAGGAGCTATAACACCAGTAGCCAAAGTAGAACCAGTGACAGTAGGTGGTGTTGTTGTTTCTAACGCAACATTGCACAATGAGGATGAAATCAACAGAAAAGATATACGAATTGGCGATACTGTTCAAATACAACGTGCTGGAGATGTTATTCCACAGGTATTATCTGTAGATCAATTAAAAAGAGATGAAAAAAGTAAAAAATTTATTTTTCCTGACAAATGCCTTTGTGGAGCTAAAACAGTCAAGGAAGTAAACATTACAACAAATAAAGAAGACGCTGTTAGAAGATGCGTGAAAGGTTATGATTGTAATTTTACAGCTAAAGAAAAATTAAAGCATATCGTTTCTAAAGAAGCTTTTAATATAGAGGGTTTAGGAAAAAAAGTTATTGATCAACTTTGGAATCTTAAAATAATTAAGACTCCTTCTGATATCTTTCAATTAAACTATCATGAGATTGAAAAACTTGAAGGTTGGGGTGACACATCAATCGGGAATTTAAAAAAAGCAGTTGATAAAGCAAAAATTGCACCTTTAAATAGATTTATTTATTCTATAGGAATAAGACACATAGGACAGGAGAATGCAAAAATTTTGTCAGGTTTCTTTACTTCAATAGAAAAATTTTCTGATTTATTTATCCAGAGCAAAAGGAAAGATATTTTAAAAAATTTAAATGACCTAGATGGAATAGGGGAGACGCAAATTAAATCATTAGAAACATTTTTTTTAAACTCAAAAAATGTTGAAGTTGTTAAATCTTTAATACAAGTCCTTCAAATAAAAAATTACCAAAATTTAATAAAAAAAGGTAAATTTTCTAACAAAAATTTAATGTTTACTGGAGGCTTTGAGAAAATAAGTAGATCAGAAGCCAAAGCTTTAGTAGAAGAAAATGGAGGCAAGGTATTAGTAACGATATCTAAAAAACTTGACATGCTGGTAGTTGGTTATTCTAAACCGACAAAAAAGAAAATTAATAAAGCAAAAGAACTTAAAATTCAGATTATTAAAGAGAAAGAGTGGTATAAAATTTTAAATATTTGAACAAAATTTTCCTAGCCCAGCTAATTCGTTTTTATTCATATATTTTTTCAACTTTTTATAAACTTCTAAATGATAATTATTTAACCATTGAACTTCATTTTTATTTAAAAGCTCTTTTTTAATTAGTGATTTATCTATAGGAGCAAGAGTAAGATTTTTAAATTTATGGAAATTTTTTGCTTTCTTAATAGTTATTAAATTTTCTATTCTAATACCGAACTTACCACTTTCATAATAACCTGGTTCATTTGAAACAATCATTCCTTTTTTGAGTTTAATTTTATTTCCTTTTGATATTGCATGTGGTCCTTCATGGACATTTAAAAAATATCCAACTCCATGTCCAGTACCATGGGCGTAATCAAGGTTAATATCTTTAAGAGGTTTTCTAGCTATATAATCAATTTCTGATCCACAAGTATTTTTTTTGATTTTATAATTTGCAACATTAATATGACCCTTTAAAACTCTAGTAAAAATATTTTTTATTCTTTGTTCTTTATTATCAAGAGAAATTGTTCTAGTAACATCCGTTGTTCCAAAACTATACTGAGCGCCAGAATCAACTAAATATAAATCTCCTTTTTTTAAAGTTCTATTACTTTTATAATTAGCTTTATAATGTATTATAGCTCCGTTAGGACCAGAACCTGATATTGTTGGAAAGCTTAAAGATCTAAAATTTTTATTTTTTTTCCTAAATTCTAATAATTTCTCTTGAGCACTTATTTCAGTAATTTTTTTATTTTTATAATTATTATTAAGCCATAATAAAAATTTAGTTAGAGCTACGCCATCATAAATATGAGCTTTTATTGTATTTTTAATTTCAACATTATTTTTTATCGATTTAAGATAATAAATGGGGTCTTGTTTTTCTATAACTTGATTATTTTTTTTTATAATACTTTTAAAAAATATTGAACAAGAAAAACTATCTAATTGAAATTTTATATTTTTTATTTTTGAAATAAATTTTTCAATATTTTTTATATTTTCTATTATTATATTTTTGTCCAGATCTTTTTTTAGTTTTTCTGTAATTTTTTTTGGGTTAAGGAAAAAATAAACTTTACCTTTACTATTTATTATTAAGTAACTATTTGGTATTGGAGTAAATTCAGAATCTCCACCCCTTAAATTTAAAAGCCAAGCTACATTTTCAGGGGCAGAAACAAATTGGAAATCAACTTTGTTATTATATAATATTTTTGATAATTTATTTATTTTGCTTTTTGAACTTTCTCCAGAATCTTTATTTTTAAGCATATAAAATTTTTTGTAGCTAGTAATACTTTTTCTTTTCCAAATTTTATTAATTAAATTTTCCTTTATGGGAATTAATTTGCAACTTGTTTTTCTAAAAAAACGAGAAATCATGAGCTGTGTATGCAATTTAGGATCAAAACCTATAATGAGATTTTTATTCTTTAGTATATTTGAAGGGAATTTTTTAGGTATTACACAAATATCAAAAAACTTTCCACTTTGTATTTTAGCTTGAAGATCATATCTGCCATCAACAAACAAATAATTTTTTTTTTTTAATATTAAAGCAAATCCAGACGAGCCTGAAAAATTAGATATAAATTTTAAATTATCTTTATGATTTGGAATATATTCTCCAAAAAATTCATCATTTTTTGGTACTAAGTATCCATCCAAATTATAGATTTTAAAAAAATTTTTTAATTTTTTAATTTTATTCATTTAATTTTTTTATTTTGTAATCTCGCCCAGCCTGGACTTCTTATACCATCATTATAATCAATATCTTGATTAAAGAAAAAGTCTTCATTATTTTTTTCTTTTATTTCTTCTTTTTTAATATTTTTCTCAGGAAGTTCTTCTACAAACCTTGAAGCCAATGAATCAATCCAGTCACCTCTATACATCCTGCTCATAACAAAAGATATGAAAGACTCTTTCTTTGCTCTAGTAAGACCAACGTATGCTAATCGCCTTTCTTCTTCCAAAGCTAGATCACCTTTTTCCTCTAGTGATTTTTGATGCGGAAATAAACCTTCTTCCCAACCAGGAAGAAAAACTGCGTCAAATTCAAGACCTTTGGCAGCGTGCATAGTCATTAAATTAACTTTTTCACCTTCCCAATTTTTATCAATTGAAGTAGCCAAAGCTACGTGTTCTAAAAATCCTTGAAGATTGTCAAAGTCACGCATACCTCTGATTAATTCTTTAAGATTCTCTAATCTTCCTTCACTTTCCAAATCTTTTTTATCTTTGAGCATTTTCGAATAACCAGATTCATCTAATATAATTTCCATCAACTCATAATGTTTTTTAATTTTTAAGTCTGACCTCCATTTATTAAACATATTCAAAATAGCTACTAAACCTAATTTAACTTTAGGTTTAATTTTATTTAATTGCAAAAGTTCAATAGCAGAATCTTCTAATGATTTTTTATTTTTTCTTCCCCATTCATATAATTGTTTTATTGAACTATCTCCTATATGTCTTTTTGGTACATTAATTATTCTTTCAAAAGCAAGATCATCATTTTTTTGATTGATAATTCTTAAAAAGGCAACACTGTCTTTAATTTCAGCTCTTTCATAAAATTTTGTCCCACCAATTACTCTATAAGCCATTCCTATTTTTAAAAATCTTTCTTCAAATTCACGTGTTTGAAAAATAGCTCTTACCAATATTGATATATTATTTAAGGAATATTTTTTTTTCAATTTTTTTTCAATAATATCACTGATACCAACAGCTTCTTCTCTTCCATTTTTATAACAATTAAGTTTAACCAATTCTCCACCTTTACTATCTGTCCATAACTTTTTACCAAGTCTGTCTGAATTTTTTGAAATTAAACCTGATGCAGCGCTAAGTATATTTTGGGTTGATCTATAATTTTGTTCAAGTTTAATAATTTTTGCATTTTTATATGTTTTGTTAAAATCCAAAAAATTTCTTATTTCTGCTCCCCTCCAGCTATATATAGATTGATCGTCATCTCCAACACAGCAGATGTTATTTCTTTTTTTTGCTAGCAGCTTAAGCCATTTACTTTGTATATAATTTGAGTCTTGATATTCATCTACAAGTATATACTTGAAATTATTTAGGTATAGATCAAGTATATCTGGATTATTTTCAAACATATTAACACAAAGCAAAATCAAATCACCAAAATCACAAGAATTTAAAATCTTAAGTCTATCTTGATAAAATTTATAAACGTTAAGTATATTTTTTTCTAAAGGAATTCCTTTTTTGGCAACAACATTTTTGGGTAAAAGACCTTTATTTTTCCATTGATTAATAAAAGACAAAATAAACTGTGGAGATATTTTTTTTATATCAATGTTTTCAGCTTTACATATATTTTTTATTAACCTAAGTTGATCTTCTTGATCTATAATAGTAAAACGTGAATTCAGACCAACAGCTTCAGCATGTCTTCGTAAAAGCTTCGCACTTACAGAATGGAAAGTTCCTAGCCACGGCAAAGAAGATGTTTTTTCATTTAACGAACTAACTATTCTATTTTGCATCTCTTTTGCAGCTTTATTTGTAAATGTGACACATAGAATTTGATTAGGCCAAGCTTTCTTTTCTTTTATAATATGAATAACCCTGGTGGTTAAAACTTTAGTTTTTCCAGATCCTGCTCCAGCGACAATTAAACATGGCCCATCAAGCTCCATTATTGCTTCTTTTTGGTTATTGTTTAAGTTGCTTAAATAATTTTTTTTGGTAATTTTCATTCAATTTTAACTTTATTAATTTAATTAAAATAAATGAAATACTTCAATTTTAAAAGAAATAAGTTTTCCACAATTACTAAAAATATTAATTTAGATAAATTTAGCCTGAATCAGTTTTATAGGCTGATTCCAATAAGGAAATTTAATTTTTCTGACTTATTTAAGCATTTTAATTTTAAGCGATATAACTTAATTAGGATTTTTAAAAAAATTTATCAAGGTATTCTTAATTATTTCAAAGATTTTAAAAAGAGATTTTTGAGAGCAAACAAGAATTTTTTATTTTATTTTTTAATTTTTACTATATCAGTTTTATTAATTTACTCTTCTATTCCTATATTTTATAAATTCGACAAAAAATATATTCAAGATACGATATGCAATGATCTTAATATTAAATGTGAAATAAAAGGTAAAATTAATTATTCATTTTTACCATCCCCAAGAATTAAAGTAAGAGATATAGAAATAAAAGATATAAAAAATAGCAAAGTAATTTTAGCAAAAATTCCAAATACTGCATTAACTATTTCTTTTAACAAATTATTGGAAAAAAAAATAAAACCAAAAAAAATAAAAATTGATAAGGCTAAAATTAATTTTAATCTAGATAATATAAATTATTATAAGGAATTTTTTCAACAAAAAGCACTACCCAAGCCAATTGACTTAAAGTATGGAAAGATAATATTTTTCGAAGAAAAAAACGAAGTAACAAGTATAGAAAATTTAAATCTAATTTATAGAATAAATAAAAATTCAAATAAGATAATTCTTAAAGGAGATTTTTTAGGTGATAAAATAAATATAGTTTTGAAAAATGTTAAAAAAGAAAATTTGCAAAGATCTTTCGAAGTTAAATTACCAGGGTTAAATATTTTTTCTAAAGGTAAAATATTTGAATCGAATGACCCAAAAGAAAGAACTAATGGCAATATATTAATTAAAAATTTAAAAAATAGAATTACAGGTCTTTTTGAATATAATAAGGGTAAAATTTTATTTAAAAAAGCAAGTATAAGAAATAATTTTTTAGACGGAACATTTACAGGCAATGTAAGTTTCCTACCTTATTTTAATTTTGATTTAGATGCTGACATAGGAAGTCTTAATTTTACTAAATTTACTAACTCTATTATTAATCTGGATAAAAAGAACAATTTATTTAAAATTAATAATAAGTTAAATGGTACATTAAATTTTTCATCTAATAACGTATTCTCAAAAAGTAGTTTAATAGATTCTTTCGAAACCAAGTTAAATTTTATTAATGGTAATATTCTTGTAGATAAATTTCTTTTAAATATAAAAAAAATTGGAGCAGCTGATTTAACAGGAACAATTAAAAGTGATGAAAAATTTACAAACTTAATGTTCGAAAGCAATATATTTGTTGATAATTTAAAAAAATTCTACAGCAAATTTGGCATATATAATAAAGATAAAGAAAAAACACCATCCAATTTGTTTATATCTGGAAATATAGATCTTATAAATTTAGTTTTGCGTCTTAATGAAATTAATGTAGATGAAAAACTCAATGATGATGATCTTTTATATATTGAGGATGAATTTAATAAAATTTTATTTCAAAATAGATATCAAAGTTTTTTGAATTTTAAAAATTTAAAGGAATTTTTAAAGCTAATTGTTGAAGAAGATAACTAATATGGTTTGATCATTTTTTTTGGATTAACTATTTTTTTATACTGCTCTTCAGTTACTAGACCTGACTTCACAGCTTCTTCTTTTAGTGTTGTTCCATTTTTATATGCTCTTTTTGCAATTTTTGCTGCATTATCATAACCTACTTTTGGAGATAGTGCTGTTACTAGCATTAATGAATTATCTAAAAGATTTTTAATTCTTTTTTTATCTGCTTTTAAATCTTTTATACAAAAATTTGCGAAACTCTTTGAAGAATCTGCCATTATATGAATTGACTGTAATATATTATGAATAATTAAAGGTTTGAAAACATTTAATTCAAAATGTCCGTGTGAGCCTGCCATTGTTATTCCATTGTGATTACCAATTACTTTTACGCAAACCATAGTTACAGCTTCACACTGAGTTGGGTTCACTTTTCCTGGCATTATAGATGAACCTGGTTCATTCTCTGGTAAAACTAATTCACCATATCCTGCTCTTGGCCCAGATCCTAAAAATCTAATATCATTTGCTATTTTCATTAAACAAACGGCTGTCGTATTCATTGTGCCTGAAAAATTTACAATAGCATCATGAGAAGCTAATGCAGCAAACTTATTAGGTGCTGGTTTAAAAGGAAGTTTTGTGATTTTTTTTATTTCATTTACTATTTTTTTATCAAAACCTTTTTTAGTATTTAAACCTGTTCCTACTGCAGTTCCTCCTTGAGCTAAATGGTATATTTCATTAAGTGAAACTTCTATTCTTTTTATACATTTAGTTAATTGAGAGTGGTAACCAGAAAACTCTTGTCCTAAAGTAATTGGAGTAGCATCTTGTAGATGTGTCCGTCCAATTTTTACAATTTTACTAAATTCTTTAGATTTTTTTTTTAATTGTAAATTAAGCAATTTAAGTGATGGTATTAATTTTCCTTTAGTTCTAATGGCTATAGCCATATGCATTGCTGTTGGAAAAACATCATTTGTTGATTGAGATTTATTAACATGATCATTAGGGTGAACTGGCTTTTTACTTCCTAATTTTCCCCCAAGAATTTCGTTTGCTCTGTTAGCTATTACTTCATTAACGTTCATATTTGTTTGGGTACCAGATCCAGTTTGCCAAACTTTAAGTGGAAAATGATCTTTAAGTTTACCGGATATTATTTCATTTGCAGCTTTAACTATTGCTCTACTTATTTTTTTATCAATATCTTTATTTTTTGTGTGTACTATTGCGGCAGCTTTTTTAATTATTGCGATAGACTTAATGACAATAGGACGTACTAAAAAATCTCCAATATCAAAATACTTATTAGATCTTTGGGTGGATGCTCCCCAATATTTATCAGCAGGAACTTTTATACTTCCCAGACTATCAAATTCATTTCTAAATTTCATATAATAAAGGTATGATTTATAATATAGTAGTGTTTTTTTTTAGGCAAGATTTTACTATTTTACCAAAATGTATAAAAAAAATTATTTTTTAATAAGCTTCTTTACAGTTCTGTCAATATTTTCGCTAGTAAAAATATATGATAATTCAGTTAACCTTGATACTTTTGAATATGGGGAATGGCTAATAAACTACCAACATGGATTCGTTAGAAGGGGAATTTTTGGTGAGGCAATATACTTATTTTCTTACCTATTCAACAATAACATTCAAATATCTTTTTTTACGATAGTTTCTTTAGTTAGTTTAAGCTATTACTACTTAAATTATATTTTTTTAAAAAAAATAAAATTTAATTTCTTTTTTTATTTTTTAATATTTTCACCTTTATTTTACATTTTTTTTATTATTATATCTAAGGTAGGAGTAAGAAAAGAAATAATTTTATATATTTTTTATATTTTATATTTACTTAACTTAAACTCAAAAGTTTGTAAATTTCAAAAAAATTGGAAGTTTATTTTTATTTACCCAATTTTGTTATTAAACCATGAAGGCGCTTTTTTTTATTTGTTTTATTTAATACTACCTCTTTTATTTATAGCAAAAAAAGGTGACTCAAAATTAGTCATTTTACAGATTTTTACCTTAATAATTTTTTCAACTTTTGTAATGATTTTACTATATTTTAATAAAGGTACGAATGAACATGTTCTAAACATATGTCAAAGTTTAGGAAATTACACTCCTACAAAGTGTGAATGGTGGGGTCCCATCGCTGCATTAAATAAAAATCTCTTAGAAAATCTTAATAATGAAAGTTTAAGCTTTTTTTATTTGACCGTCAGTTATAAAACTTGGATAGGTTTTATTTTTTATATTTTATTTAGCTCGCTCCCCATAATATTTTTTGTAAAATTAGTAAAAATTAATAAAAAAAATTTTATTATTGGTAAAAAAATTATCTTTTCATTTTGCGCATTTACTTTTATAGCAACCCTTCCACTTTTTCATATTGCTGAGGATTGGTCGAGATGGTTTTCTATTCACTTTCACTTAACCGCATATTTTCTTATTTTTTTATATTATACGAAGACTATTAGTTTAGAAAAAAGTTTGTTTTTTAATAAGATAAGTTTTTATTTTATGAGAAAAAAAATTATTTTTATTTTTATTCTTTTATTTTATTCAACTTTTTTTCATCACCAACATTTCTTTATTAAAGATGTGAAATTAGAAATTACTTATTATAAAATTTATAGCAAGATTATAGAGAAGTTTTAACTGTTTTTATGAAGACTGAAAAAAATAAAAAAAACTTTACCGAAGATGAAATCAAAAATATTTTAAATCTTGAAAATTTAGATACTGCTAAAAATATTGTTAAAGAAAAAATTTTAAAATATCCTAAATCTCCTATTTTATATAATATTCTTGGAGCAATATTTTTTAAACAAAATAAACCAAGTGAAGCTATTAATAATTACAATAGTGCAATCGAATTAGATCCAAATTATGCTCAAGCTTATAATAATCTTGGAACGGTTTTTCACCACATAAATAGGACACACGATGCTATTAAAAGTTTTAAACAAGCAATAGATCTAAAAAATAATTTTATAGAGCCACTCGCAAATTTAGGAAACATATTTTTTGAACAAGGAAATTTTAATGAAGCAATCTTATATTTTAGAAGAACTGTTGAAAAAAATCCTGTTTTTAAAATGGGTTTTGCAAACTTAGGAAAGACTTATATAAAGTTAGGGCAAAATGAAAGAGCGTTGGATTGTTTTAAAAAGGCATTAAAAATAGATAAAAACTCACCAGAAATTTATAACAACATCGGTCTCGTGTATTATGAGCTTTCAAAATTTACAGAATCTTTATCAAGTTTTAATAAAGCTTTAGAATTAAATCCCAAATATGAAAAAGCATACAATAATTTAGGAAATTTACTAAATTCACTAGGACGTTATGAAGATTCTAATAATGCATATAAAGAGGCTATTAAGATTAAGCCAGACTATTCTAAAGCTTATAGCAACTTATTATTTAATTTAATTTATAAATTAGATTTTGATCCAAAGTTATATATTCTAGAAGCAGAAAAATTTAGAAAAAATTGTAAACCAAAAAATTATAAAAAAAATCTTCAACATAAATATAAAAAAAAACCAGAAAAACTTAAGATAGGCTTAGTATCAGCAGATTTTGGCAATCACCCAGGAGGTCTGTTTACACTAAGCACATTAATAGAACTAAGTAAAAAAAATTTTGAACTTATAGCTTATTCTTCAAATGATAGAAAAGATGAAATTGCGAAACAATTTAAAACTTTATTTTTAAAGTGGAATTCAATCGAAAGAAAAACAGATGCAGAAGTAATAAATCAAATTAGTGAAGATGGAATACATATTTTAATAGATATGCAGGGCCATTCAGCAAAAAATAGATTACCCATATTTATCAATAAGCCCGCACCCATCCAAGCCACATGGTTAGGGCAAGGCTCTACAGGGATTCCAGAAATAGATTATTTTGTAGGGAGTCCTCATATAACTCCAGAAAATGAAGAAAAAAATTATGTTGAAAAAATATATAGGCTACCTCATATATCACAATGTTTTACTGAACCTAATTTCGATATAGAAGTAAACGAATTACCAGCATTAAAAAATAAATTTGTGACCTTTGGTAGTCTTAATAAACTTTCTAAGATTAATGATGAAGTAATTCTTTTATGGTCAGATATATTAAAATCAGTAAAAAATTCAAAGTTATTGTTAAAAACAAGGGAGCTGAACGATAAAAAGATAGCTGAAGATATTGTTGCTAAATTTTCTAAAAATAAAATAAAAAAAGATCAGCTTATTCTAAAAGGAAAATCTAAAAATAGGGAGGATACACTTAAAGTTTATAATGAAATTGACATTGGTTTAGACCCTTTCCCTTTCCAAGGTGTTACAACCACAGTGGAAGCCGCTTGGATGGGAGTGCCTGTTATAACATTAAAAGGGGATAGGTACTTGGCTCATTTTGGAGAAAGTATAAATTCTAATTTAAATATGAAAGATTGGATAGCAAACGACTATAAAGAATACTCTTTAAAAGCTAATATGTTTTCAAATAATTTAAATAATCTTTCAGTCATTAGAAAAAATTTACGTCAAAATGCAATCAAATCTCCAGTATTTAATGCTGTAAAATTTTCAAATGATTTCAGCGATATGTTATGGAAAATGTGGAAAAAATATAGCGAAACCTAACTTTACATAAAAAAAGATAGTATTAAAGCCACGACCCCAATAAAAAGTATTAAAACACGAACATTAAATAAGTAATTTTTTACGTTCTTTGAAATATTTGATTTATCTTTTTTATAAACAGCAAGAGAAATAACAAAATAAAAAGCTAAAAGTAAAATAAAGATAACAATTAGTATTTCAAATTTATCAAGCATACAAATTTTTGGTTGCGGGGGTAGGATTTGAACCTACGACCTTCAGGTTATGAGCCTGACGAGCTACCAGACTGCTCCACCCCGCGATAGCTACTTTTTAATTCTATATCTTAAGATTTTTCAAGCAAATAAAAATCAGGAATTATAATCTCGCATTCTTTTTATTTTTTTTGCTCTTTTTATGTTTTCAGATTTTTCTCTTTTCTTTTTTTCTGAAGGTTTTTCATAATTACTTTTAATTTTTAAAATTCTAAAAAAACCTTCTCTTTGGAGTTTTCTCTTTAAAACTCTTAAAGCCTGATCAACATTGTTATCTTTAACTTCTATTTTAATAAATACCTCCTAATTAAAATTGATTTAACTAACATTAATGAAAAATTTTGTCTACCTTGATTAATAGGGTCTTTTTGGCACTTTTTTCTCAAAACCCTGCCTGTATCTAATAAGTTTTTTATGTATATCTTTATATCTTGTTGAAAGAATAGATATAGCTAATAGAGCAGAATTTATAGCTCCAGCTTTACCGATAGCTAAAGTTCCAACTGGGATACCGCTTGGCATTTGCACGGTTGATAACAAACTATCTAAACCTTTTAATTTACTTTCAGTTGGTACGCCTAGCACTGGTATGGTTGTTAAAGCAGCTGTGACCCCAGCTAAGTGTGCAGACATTCCAGCAGCAGCAATTATTATTTCCATTTTATTTTTTTCTGCCTCTTTAAGAAATTTATGTAATCTTTTTGGTGTTCTATGAGCAGATATCACTCTTATATCATGTTTGATACTAAATTGCTTTAATGTATCGCTACAGTGCTCCATAGTTCCTTTCCAATCGGACTTACTTCC
>MDTG01362470.1_pt1 | contig 28857 bp, 30 predicted proteins | sample 811421 | NCBI WGS metagenome assembly MDTG01 (sample SAMN05326645, study PRJNA326480) | marine metagenome | isolation source: seawater | place: Pacific Ocean: South East | collected 2011
CATAAACTAATGCTGGTTTTAAATTTTTATAATTAAAACGTTTACCTTTTTTAATATTTGTCCTTGCGACTATTCTTCTGGATAATATAGATTGTAATATTCTTTCAGACTTGTGAAGTTTTTTTATAGGTTTTCCTAAACTAATAGTAATCTTCTTTGCTAAATCGATCATATTTTTTAAGATATTAAATTCCAATGAAGCAGCATGGTCAGGTCCAGCCATTTCTTTATTCAAAGTGGAATGTTTTTCTATTACGTTAGCACCCAAAGCGACAGCTCCCAAAGATCCAGCCATACCTTTTCCGTGACCAGAAAAGCCGATATCTGATTTTAATATTTTTTTTAACTCTGGAATACATAATAGATTTTTATCTTTCTCCTCAGATGGGTATGCAGATGTACAATGTAAAAACATATGAGGTGTTTTATATTTTTCAAATATTTTTTTTGTAATTTTTAATTCTTCATAGGTACACATTCCTGAACTGATAATAGTTGGGAGTTTCTGCTTAGCAATGTAATTGCAAAAATGAAAATTATTTGCATCAATACTAGCTATTTTTACAGCTTTTACACCAAGTTTTCTTACAAAATCCATACTTTTTTCATCCCATGGAGTAATTATAAGATCTATTTTTATTTTTTTACAATATGATTTTATAGTTTTGTAATCTTTTTCTATTAATTCCAGCCTCACATCTGGATAAACCCAATTACCAAACTTTAATGATTTTTTTGGAATATCGTTTTTATTCTTACTCAAATAACCAATTGGTTTTTTCGTTTTTATGTTAAAATTCAATAAATCATTTGCATTTCTTTTTTGGAATTTGACTGCGTTAAAACCAGCTTTTTTTGATTCTTTAATCATTTCTAAAGCCATTGATAAATATCCGTTGTGATTAATACCAATTTCAGAAATAAAATAAGGATTATCTGATTTGTCCAAATATTTTTTTTTAAAATTTACCATATCGTTCTTCCCCCATCAATTATTAATGTTTGTCCTGTCATGTATGAATTTTGTTCGCTAGCTAAAAATTGTATTGCTTTTTTGTATTCATTTCTTTTCGCCCATCTGTCCAAAGGTATTCTCTTTTTAACATTCTTTACTAAGAATTTTGATTGATCATTAATTACAGCCCCTAGAGCCAGTGTATTACATCTCACATTTTTATAACCCCAATATGTCGAAATATATTTAGTAATACCTGTAATTCCATGTTTTGATACTGAGTAACCAATTGGTTTAAAATTTTTTACTTTTAAGAAATTCTCACTTTGATGGTAAACTCGCTGGTCCGGAGCATTTACCCCAAGGTCTGAAGAAATGTTTATTATTATACCTTTCTTTTTCTTTGCCATATCGCTACCAAAAATTTTACAACAATTAAATGTTCCGATGATCCCTACTGATACATCATTTAGTAATCTCTTAGAACTATAGTTTTCTAATCTAGAACTTAAATCATTACTCGTCATTTTTGGATTGATATCAGCGTTATTTATAAGGCAACTAATATTTATTTTATTTTTTTTAAGGTTTTTATGAAGTTTAATAATTTCTTTTTCTTTAATTATATCGCAAACTTTTGGTATAATTTTTGCATAAGGAAATTTTTGCTTAAGTTTTTTATAAGTATTATTTAACTTAGTTTTGTTAATTTCAACTAATACAAGTTGATAACCAACTTCAATCAATGCTTCTGAGTGATAGTATCCCAATAGACCTCCGGCTCCAGTTATAAGGCTAAATTTATTCAGAAATAATCCTATTGTAATTTTTAATTGAATTTTTCATATCTAAAATGAAATTATCATGAGATCTATATGTTTGAAATGTAATATCTTGCAAATTCTTTAAACTTGGTATGTTCTCTTTCATAATACTTAATTCTTTAAATTTCAGGGGGATAACTTTTGAATTTCCTAAGTTCCTTTTTCTAAATTTTATATGAAACCCATAAATTTTATCTTTAAAATATTTAAAATAATCTTCAATTTTATAATTATTTGCTCTAGAATTGCCTAAATCTAAAAGTAGACCAATTTTTTTCAATTTTTTTGATCTAAAAAAAACTATTAATTTTTTAGGATTAATATCTGTCTCAATAGAAATTTTTGAATTCTTGCCTAAACTTTTTAAAATATGACTCAATCTTTTTATTACTACCCTCATCTCGTTTTCATTTGTAAATCTTGCTTTTTCTTCGATTGGAATGTTGATCCTGTTTATAACAACCTCTGTCTGTATCAGTTTAATTTTTCTAATCAACCAGTTTAAATTATGTTGATTTATTTCATGCAGCGGTTCGTCCATTATAAGATCTAATGCTAATGATGATATTTTAATATTTTTCTTTTTAATTTCTTTTTTTATATATTTAAGAAAAACACTATTAAAAATTGGATTTGAGTAATCTGATATTATCCACTCAACACCATCAAATCCAAATTTTTTTGCTAAAGCTATATCTTTTTGCCAATTGTCTATAGGAAAATATTGATATTTATCTCCAATTTTTTTTGAAAATCTTCCGATCACGTAGGACGTACATATTGTGTTACTTTTTTTTATTACTTTCATAAAAAATTTGATTTTAAACTTAAAGCTAATTTTAAAGACTCAATGCCATTTAATATGTTGTACTTATTTTCAATCTTTTTGTTATTTCTTAATTTATCTAAAAAATATTTAACCTGCTTGATAAAAATTTTGTTCCTGTCAAATTTAAATTTATATTCTTTAATAGTATTGTGTTTAAATATTCTTATTGATCCCTTATTCAAATCACATTCTATCTTTCCTTTTTCCCCAATGAATATAAGTTGCCTTCTTTTTGGTCTTTCAAAATAATTTAAATACAGAGTACAGATAGTTTTTTTCCCACCTTTTAGAAGTAAAAGATTTGAAACTGAATTATCTTCAACATTTAATTTTAAGTTTGACAAATGCGATGTGATAGAATTCAAGGTTTTAATTTTATATTTTTCAAATAAAAAAATTAAATAATCAATTTCATGAATTTGACTTAACACTACACCACCACCAAGTTCCTTTCGAGCAGCATAAGAGTGTTTATAATCTTCATAAGGATGAAAATCATCAATGTGCTCTCCATGACTTATAAAAATATTATAAATTTGACCGATAACTTTTTTATCCAATAAAGTTTTAAGTTTTAAAATAATGGGATTAAACTTCAGTTGGTATCCCATCATGTTTAATATTTTTGGTTTTAATAAAATTATCTTTCTAAGTTTTTTAATATTTTTTAAACTTGAACCCAAAGGTTTTTCTACAAAAACATTAATATCATTTTTCATTAACCAAATAGTTTCTTCAACATGAAATTTTGAAGGCGTACAAACAAACGCAGCGTCTATATTAATTTTATTTTTTTTAAGTTCTTCTAAACTTTTAAAAACTTTTATTTTATATTTCTTTGCAATATTTCCTTTAATTGATTGATTGCTATTTGTAAGAAGTGGTGTAAAATATTTTTTTCTTATTGCAAAAAAATTGGTTTTTTTATCTAATTTGTAAACATTTCTTAGATGTCTTTGACCTATAGAACCAAGTCCTAAAAACAGTATATTCATATTATGTTGTTTAAATAATTTAAAAATTCCAAGTTTATAAAAATTGCATTGATATATACTATAATTATGTTTAATGTTCAATTATTGAACACAAGCTTATTTATGAAAAAAAGCATATTAAATTACGAAAAATTTGTATTTAACATTATAATTCCTTATCTCAATAAAAATTCAAAAAAACTTCAGTTTATAAGAAAATTAAACTTTAAATCAAAAGTTAGAAACCAGCTTGATCCTGTTACGTCTCATGACGTAAGAATTCAAAAAGAGTTAAGCAAAAAGATCAATAAAAATTTTCCGGACCACGGTATTGATGGTGAAGAGGGATCAAAAATTAAAAAAAAAAAAATAATAAATTGGGTTATAGATCCTATTGACGGGACAAAATCGTTTTTGATTGGAATGCCGACTTATTCTCATCTTGTTGGACTTGAAATAGATAAAAAATATAAGTTTGGTCTTGCCTATTTTCCCGTTTTAAAAAAATATTATATAACAAAAAAAAATAAATCTTATGTTTTTTTTAACGGAAAAAAAAGAAAAACAAAAACTTCGAACGTAAAAGACTTAAAAAAAAGCAAAATAGTCATTAATACTTTAAGAACAATAAAAAATATCAATTTTTTAAATTTTTTTAAAAAATATAAATTTTTTTTTAAGATTACTGGTGCAGACTCTTATAATTATTGTAAACTCGCTGAGGGTGACATCGATATAATCTTAGAAGCAAATTTAAAATCTTTTGACATAAAACCCTTAATACCAATAATATTGAATTCTGGCGGAGTTATAAGCGATTGGTCAGGAAGATACTATTCAGGCAGTGGCGATATTTTAGTTTCTTCAAATAAGATATTACACAATAAGATTTTAAAAATATTAAAGAAAATAAAATGAAATACTCAAAAATTTGGGCTATAATACCTGCACGATCTGGATCAAAAAACCTTAGAAACAAAAATATAGTTTTATTAAATAAAAAACCATTATTTGCTTACACTATTGAAAGTGCACTTAAATGCAAAATGTTTGAAAAAGTCTTTGTACTAACAGACTCACATAGATACGCTAATATTGCTAAAAAATTTGGTGCAGAAATACCTTTCATTCGGCCTAAAAGAATATCAAAAGATAAATCAACTGATAATGATCTTTATATCTATATGTTAAAATATTTCGAAAAAAAAAAAATTGAGATGCCTAATTTTTTTGCTCATTTAAGTCCTGTAGTCCCTGTAAGAAAAAATAAGATTATTGAAAAGGGAATTAGATTTTTTTTTAAAAAGAAGAAAAGTGATTTCCAGACAATGAGATCTGTTTCAGAAATGGTACAACCAGCGTATAAAATGACAAGAATAATCAATGGAAAGCTTTGTTCTATAAAAAATAAAGACTTTGATTTAAATAAATTAAATAAACCAAGACAATCTTATGAGAAGACTTATATCCCCAATGGTTTAATTGATATAATTAGTAAAAAAAATTTAAAATTAAATAAGACTACACATTACAAAAAAACTATTCCCTTTATAGTTGATCAAATGTATGTTGATATTGATGACAAAACTGATTTATTGTTCGCCAAATATCTTTTCGAAAAGAAAATAATCTAGTATGAAACAAATTATTAAAGATCATTTTGATAATAGCTCAAAGACAATTATGGGTTTAGAAAGCCATACTAAAGAAATCCTAAAAATTGTTGAATTAATAATAAAAACCCAAAAAACCAAAAATAAAGTTTTAGTAGCTGGAAACGGCGGATCTTGCGCAGATGCTGAACATTTTACTGGTGAGCTTGTTTGCACATTTAGTGATCCTGATAGAAGACCTATTTCAGCTGAATGTTTGTCTAGACATTCTGCTGCAGTAACAGCCTGGTCCAATGATTTTGGTTTTGATACTTTTTTTAAAAGGCAAGTTGAGGCTAGTGGTAAATCTGACGATATCTTAATTTTATTGTCTACAGGTGGAGGCAATAGAAAAACTAATACTTCGATGAACTTAGTATATGCAGCACAGGAAGCTAAAAAAAATGGAATTAAAGTGGTTTCTCTAATTGGTAAAACTGGAGGGATACTAAAAGAAATATCGGACGTAAGTATAATTGTTAAAAGTAATGTCACGGCTTTAATCCAAGAGGCTCATATGTCTATTCTACATTGTATTTGTATATGTTTAGAAAAAGAATTTAAAAGATGAAAAATCGTAAAGTTAAAATTTATATTGATGGTCCAGAAATTAATGAAATAAAAAATTTTTTGAACTTTGATGGTTTTACTTTTAATCCATCATTATTTAAAAAATTAGGTGCAGTAAATTATATGGAATTTTCAAAAAAAATTATTCAACAAACAAAAAATAAACCAATATCTATTGAGGTATTTGCTGATGATTACGATAATTGTTTGGAACAAGCTAAAAAAATTAATGCCTTAGGTGAAAATATCTTTGTTAAAATACCCATTACTTATACTAACGGCAAAAGTACTATACAGCTGATTAAAAAACTTTCAGAAATTGATATAAAGCTAAACATCACCGCTATATTTACTTTAGAACAAATTAAAAATATTTTGAATGAGATAAAGCTCAAACAACATATATTATCTATTTTCTCTGGAAGAATTTATGATATTGGATTAGATGCTGCGTCTATTTTTAAGGAAATGTCGGATTATATTCACGATAATTCAAAATGTTTATCTCTTTGGGCAAGTTGCAGAATGGCTTACGACTTAGTCACATCTGAAAAATCAGGTGCAGATATAATTACAATGACACCAAATCTCGTAAAAAAGATAAGCTTATTTGGTAAATCACCTGAGGAATTCTCTTTAGATACGGTTAAAGGTTTTTATAATGATGCAAAAAAAGCTGGATTTAAAATTTAATTCTAAAGATGATTATTACTCGAACAGCTTTTAGAATTCCATTAGCTGGAGGGGGAACTGATTTAGATTTCTATTATAAAAATAATGGCGGTAAATTAATATCTTCAACATTTAACCAGTTCGTCTTCGTCTTACTAGCTGAACGACCAATAGATGATAAGATTCTTATTCAAACTACTACAACACAATTTTCAAATAATATTAATAAAGTAAAGCATGAGATTATAAGGGAAGTTTTAAAGTATTTTAAAATAAAAAAAAAAATACAAATTAGTACTTTCTCTACGCTTCCTACGAGCTCAGGCTTGGGATCATCAAGCGCTTTGATAGTGGGTTTAATAAAAGCTATTTCAATTTTTAAAAGACAAAGAATTAGTAAAAATAAAATAGCTAAAATAGCTTTTCTTATTGAAAGAAAAATTCTCAAATATACAGGTGGTTGGCAAGACCAAATTATTGCTAGTTATGGCGGAGTACAAGAAATAAAAATAAATAAAAACGGTAATTTTAATTCTCAACCAATTGAAATTAAAAAAAACATAATTGATTATTTAGAAAAAAAATTTCTTTTAGTTTTTACAAGAGAACTTAGAAATTCATCAAAAGTAATATCATCACAAAAAATAAATCTAAAAAACACAATAAAGGTATATGATTCAATAAAATCATTAGTCCCGAAAATGAAAAAATCTTTACAAAATGGAGACTATCAGAAAATAGGAGAAATTTTTCACCATCATTGGCAGTTAAAAAAAAAATTATCTAAAGAAATTTCAAATACAAAAATTGATAAGATGTATTTAGATTTACTTAAAGACAACAGTTTTATTGGAGGTAAATTAATTGGTGCTGGAGGTGGTGGATTTTTTTTAATGGTAAGTAGTAATTTAAAAAAATCAATTTTATATTTAAGAAAGAAAAAATTGAATTATACTAAATTTAAATTTACGTTTGGAGGAACTCAAATTGAAAGCTCATATTAAACTTCCTAAAAAAAAAACAATCAAAGAGGTTAGAAATTACTTTTTAAAAAATGGTTTAAAAGTTCTAATAGACTTAAATAAATCAAAAAGACTTAAAAAAGATATGAGATTTGAAAAGAATACTTACAAACCTGAATTAAATGATTTATATAGATTACATCAAATTATTATACTAAATAAAAGAATTAGCGTCTTAGAATATGGAACCGGCTGGTCATCATTGGTCATCTCTCACGCTCTCAAATTAAATGAGAAAAAATATAAAAATAAAATTAAGGACTTAAGATTTAAAAAAAAATTTTCTCTTTCAGTTTTAGATAATGAAAGAAAATTCTTAAAAATCTCAAAGAATAGACTAAAAAAATATTTAAAAAAAAATGATAATACATTTTTCTATTACAGCCAAAATGCAATTTCAAAATATAATAGGAGAATTTGTTCGCACTTTGTTAAACATCCAAGGATAAATCCAGATTTTATATATGTGGATGGTCCAGATCAATTCAAAATTAGAGGGAATATCAACAATTTAACAATATCTGATTACGAGATGATGCCCATGAATTCAGACTTGCTTAGTTTTGAGAATTTTTTGACACCAGGTACAATAATATTATTTGATGGTCGAACAGCGAATGCAAGATTTTTAAGATCAAATTTTAAAAGAAAATGGGAATATATTGAAGATAAAAAAAATGACCAAAATTTACTTTATTTAAATGAAGCGCCTTTAGGTAAGATCAATAAAAAACAAATAAACTTTTATAAAGGTTAAATCCAATAAATGGAGAAAAAAACTTCAATTAATTCAAATAAATTTTTAGCTTTAATATGTTTATTTAATTCAATTATTCTTTTTTTTTATGTTTTAAATTTTGATTTACCCAAAAGTTCAATTTTATTTAAGTTTTTGATCTTTTTTTTGTTTTTTAGTTTAATTTCTTTTTTAATAGTACTATTTAAATTAAATATCCTTAAAAAAATACTTAATATTCAAATTTCTCTTTTTTTTTTAATAGTAACTTTTTTGGTAATTGAAATATTTTTTGTAATTATTCCTTCTAGTATTCCAAAAAGTTTAAGTTTATGGATTAGCAAAAATAATAATCAACAAAAAGTTATTGATTATTTAGATAAGTCTCCTTTCATAAAATTTAAACCTGATATAAATGTTAGATCGGCATATTACAGAGGTTTTTCTGATCAATTTGTTTATTCTTGGAAAACTGATAAGTATGGCTTCAAAAATCTTAAACAAAACGTCGACAAAAAAAAATATAAAGCATTATTACTGGGAAATAGTTGGTCTGAAGGGATGGGTGTGAAAACAGATGATACTTTTGCATCTAAATTATCTAATAAAGATTTTTTAACTTATAATTTAGGTGTACAAGGTTATTCTCCTTCGCAACAATACGGAGTATTGAATATTTACGGATCTAAACTTGACTCAGATTACATCATAACTGTTTATGTGGCAGAAACTTATTTAAGAGAAAAAAAATTTTACAATAAAACAAAACCCAGAGAATTTACTGGTGGTATAGCTAATATTGATAAACTTGAAAAAAACGAGATCAGAAATAGAGCAAAATATGTTAGTTCAGCCATATGGTTAACTACTACAGGTTTGAGAAATGATTTTCTCAGATTTATAAAGTATTTCAATAAAAGAGAAATATCTCCACCTTTTAAAAGGTACCAAAGTGAATTTTTTTTGTTAGAGGAAAAAGTTACGCAAAATTTATATGAAAGCTTATATAAAGATGTGTATTGGGCAGAGACACTAAGAAACTTTCAAAAAATTAATTCTTATTCAAAAAAAAATAAAAGAAAGATGATTTTTGTTTATGCTCCAAGAAGAGCTAATGTTTATTACGAAATCGCTACCAAAAAAAAATTGCCTAATACAGCTTTTTTAGAGGTAAATCTATTTAAAGAATTTTGTAAAAAAGAAAATATTATCTTTTTAGATTTGACCTCTGCACTAATTGAATTTACTTCAAAACAAAAAGATATAAATAAATTACCGTTTTTAAAAATTGATGGACACCTAAGTTCTTATGGGCACGAAATATTTGCTAATGAAATCTTAGCTAAGATAAAAGATCTTGAAAAATAATTTTAGACTTTTAAAATTTGTGTTTAATTGATAAAAAGTGGAGATTAATTATGTATGAAAAAATAATTGTGAATAGCCCTGCATATAAAATTTTTTTTCTAGAGGCAGGTATTAATCACTTTGGTAAATTAGACGAAGCTAATAAAATAATAAGTTTTTTTATAAAATCTAAATTTCAAAATTTAACTTTTATGATACATACGCAAAAGTTTTACAACGACCAAAAAAAAAAAGGTATCGATTTCCAATTACATAAAAATTTCTACGAAAAGATTATAAATAAAATTCACTCTAAAAAAAAGAAGATAGGATTAGCCATTTGCGATGATAAAACTTTCGAGGATTTAAAACACTTAAAATTTGATTTTTACAAATTATTAGGAGCAGGTATAAAAAACTTAAAACTAATAAGAATGTTGAATTTAACAAAAAAACCAGTTTATATTTCAACCAGTTTTAGCGCATCTAAAAAAAATATAAAAAAATGTATAAGTTTGTTTAATAATCAATCTAGGTTAACTCTTCTCCACTCTCCAATGACTTATTCTCCTAGAGAAGTTAACCTTAGCAATATTATCACAATGAAAAGAGAGTATCATTTAAAGGTTGGTTATAGTAATCATTATAATGATGCAAACGGTATATTTTTGTCATCTGCATATAAACCAGATGCGATTTTTTTATATTGTAAACCAAAAAAAAAAAAGGAAGAATATATCCCGATGACAGACATGCATTTTATTTTAATGAGTTGCACAAAATAATTAACGATTATCCTGATTACTCAATGATGAATGATAAGGTAGATAAAATAAAAAAAATAAAAATATTTGCAAATGAGTTCAAAATTTAGAAAAGCAATTGTAATTGGTGGAAGTAAAGGTCTTGGTAAACAAATTACTTTAAATTTAAAAAAAATTAAAATTAAAACTATTTCGTGTTCAAGAAAAGAAATAGATACTTCTGACTCTGACTCTGTGATAAAATTCTGTAAAAAATATAGAGAAACTGATATTTTAGTTCTAAATAGCGGAGGGCCACCACCTTTAAAATTTAATCAAATAAAAGTTGAGGATTGGAAAAAATATTTCAAACAATTATTTTTAAGTTTTTTTGTTATTTTAAAACATATAAGGATTAAAAATAACGGTTATGTTTTTTATATATCATCTTCAATAATAAAAGAGCCAGGAAATAATTTAATCATTTCTTCTTCTTTAAGATCGGCTATGAGTAGTTTACTCAAATCTTATTCAATTGAAAAATTATCTAAAGGAATAACAACAATTAATATTGCTCCAGGTCCTTTTAAAACACGTAGAGTAAAAGAGCTGGTTAAAAATCTGAAAAAATTTGAAAAATCGTTACCATCTAAAAAGATAGGAGATCCAAAAGAAATAGGTGAGTTTGTAAAGTTCATTGTAGATAAAAAAATTAAATATATATCAGGATCAACAGTATATTTTGATGGGAATATAAATAAAAGCTATAATTAATAATTAATTATGAAAAATTTAAAAAAAAAATTCTATGAAAAACAAATAAATTTAATAAAAAAGACTAGGCAAAAAAATAATAATAATTGGATGGATTTAATGAAAGTTGCCTTTAGATCCAATCCACGGGAAACAAAAAAAATTATTAAAAAAATATTCCAAAGTGATAAGAAAATCAATAAAATCGTAAAAAATTTAATTAAAGATTAATTTTAAATTATTTAATTATTTCTTGAAGGTATCAACCAATTTTTCAGTGAAAATTTTATTATCTTTATTGTATACCATTAAATCTTTTTCATACTTTTTCTTTATTTGAAACCATTGTCGATTAGTTAATTTTGAAACGTTTTTTATAATTTTATTTACTGAATTATATGAGTCACAATTCAACCAAAAGGGACCATATTTAGGTAATTTTTTCGGCCAACAGAAATGTCTATTTTTAATTAAAAATTTGTCTTTAGGCTTAATATCAAAAAAAATAGTTCTTTTACCTCTGCTAAATGCTTCGTACATTAAAGTAGAGTCTATCCCAATTACAATTTTTGCCTTATCGATTATCTTGTATGGATATTTATAATCTGTACTAGATCTTTTAAGAAATTTAACTTTTTCAAAATTTTTTATTGAACATTCAAAAAAACTTTTTTCCTTAAAAAAATTACTATTTCTCGAAGGTAAAATTGTTAATTTCCTTCCATTTTTTTTACAGCATTCTGAAATTGTATTAATTAATTTTGACTCTGCATCGAGCCATCTATCAATCGTAATACTTCCATGAATTTTTTCATTATTCCTATCTCTAAAAGTTGAAATATAAAGAATATCAAATTTTTTCTTAACTTTACTTATTGGAATACTATTACTTAAAAAAGATCCAGTAATAAAAAAATTCGCATTACAAATATTTTGATAAGCTTTTACAATATTTCTGTTATGTACAAAGAAATAATCAATTTTATTTTTAAATTTATATTTTCTTTTTCTAAAAAAATTATTTTCGTTTGATCTTGTTGCATTTTGAATTACTATAATTTTTTGATTAGAATTTTTTTTTAAATTATATATAATATTATAATTATCTAAAAAGGTTATAATTAATTTTGGCTTTGTATAATCAATATATTCATTGGAATAATCTAAAAAAGAAAATTTCAATTTGAATAAACATTTTAACAAAATAAAAAGATTATATTTTTCTCCCCAAACGTAGATAAAATCAATATCATTTAAATTCATTCTATTTTTTTTTTCTTTAAATGTATTAATAAAAGTTGGAACACCCCAAATTAAAATTTTAGATTTTTTTGGTGGAAATATTATAATTTCTGCTTTAAATAACTTTTTTATAATTAATAAAATTTTAAAAATAGGTTTCATTTTTAAATATTAATTCAAATTATCTTGAATACTTATATCTTTTAGCTTTGTAAATTTTTAAAACTTTTTTCCAATCCTTGATTGTATCAATATCACTTGTTTCTTCACCTATTTGAAAAGTTAGGCTACCTTTTTTGTACACAGTATTAGATTTCATCCATGTCGTCCTAGTTGCATACCAAAATTGGCCAGCGTCTTTCAAGAAGTTATTTACTATTCCATATTTTTTATTGATCTTTAATATCCTGATTAATTTTTTTTGATTAAAAATTTTGGTATTTTTTGTCCTTTTTAATATTGTTGAAGGGTAAATAAAATCTATATTGCAAGTTTTTCTTTTAAAATAATTGTAAACAAATATTATATTTTTTTTTAGAGTTAAAGGAGATGCAGGAAATTGACAGCAAATATGATTGGGATATATATTTTGTTTCGCAAGGCGTTTGATACAATGATTAACGACTGGAATAATTCCTACTTTATTATTGGATAAATAATTTGGTCTTCTAATTACTTTATCTGCTCCAAAGTTTTTTGAAATCGACTCTATTTTATCACAATTTGTAGAAACAATAATTTCATCAAATATCTTACATTTTTTCAGAGTTTTTATTGAATAGTATATTATAGGCTTACCAAAAAAAAGTTTAATATTTTTATCTTTAATTCTTGAGCTTCCTTTTCTAGCAGTGATAATTGCAATATTTGAAATTTTTTTTTTTTTAAGCATATATAAACATGTAAAAGTTTTTTTTAATGTTATTTTATATTATCAAGCTTTACAGGTGATCCTTTGAACACGTTTTTCCTAATTTTTTTACCAATAACTTTATTATAATATTTTGATGGAGCACCGTACCCAGGTCTAACAGCTTTTATATCACCTTTTTTAATTTTTTCGTTTCTTTTCAAATTTCTAATAAAGTATAGAGATCTTCTTAATCTCTTATTGCTTTTTTCATATTTGCTTAAAGAAAATGAAATTTTACCTAATGATTTCCAAGCGATTAAAGTTTCATCAACTAGTTTTTTCATTTCGTTTGGTTCTAACGAAAAAGAGGCATCAACTGTTTTAAATTTCTTACTTAAGGTAAAATGTTTTTCTATCAATCTAGCTCCTAAAGCAACAGCCGCGACTGAGCTTCCAATACCCAATGTATGGTCAGATAAGCCTATTTCACAATTAAATTTTTTTTTCATCAAATTTAAAGTTTTTAGATTAATATCCTCTGGTCTAGCAGGATAATTACTAGAGCATTTAAGCAGGATAATTTTCTTAGCCCCACTTTTTTTTGCAATTTTCAAACTTTCGTTTATTTCACTTTCTGAAGCTGTTCCTGTTGATATAATTAATGGTTTTTTTGTTTCACTAACCTTTTTTATCAAATAATGAAATGTGTTTTCAAATGAAGCAATTTTGTAACATGGTGGATTAAATTTTTTTAAAAAATTAAATGACTCAATATCGAAAGGAGTACTAAAAGCAATGAGACCACATTTTTTTGCTTTCAAAAAAAGTTCTCTATGCCATTCCCATGGTGTCGATCCTTCTTTATATAAATCATATAATTTTTTTTTATACCAAGGACTTTTCTTATCTGTAATTATAAAATCCCTTTTATTGCTATTGATTGTCAGTGAGTCTGCTGTGTAAGTCTGAAATTTTATAGCGTCCACGCCACAATCAGCTGCTGCTTCAATTGTTTTTAAAGAATGATTTAATGAATTATTATGATTGCCAGACATTTCGGCTATAATTAATGGCTTCTTTTTGTAATTAAAGCAGTTGTTAAAGATCTTCATAATTTTTTAAAAAAATTCTCCCAATACTTTAAGTTATTTTTTTTATCAAAAATACAGTATTTTTTGAAATCTTGTCTTGCCTTTTTAATTAAATCTGTATCCCACCATACATATTCATTTTTATCGATAATTAATAGATGTTTTTTTAAATCTTTTAAATTGTCAAAAAAAATTTTATCTTTTTTAAATTTTGAAATTAAACTACTGGTTTTTTTTTCCAATTGTAAAAACTTTTGTTTATAATAAATAAGTACAGGAATGTTGGAGTTTAAGCACTGTGCGAATGTAGTTTGAGGGTTAGTATCTATTATTAACCTGTAATTATTAAAAATATTATCAAATTTACCAACATCAATTCTGTTCTCAAAATCTATTTTTATTTTTTCAGCGATTTTCTCTTGCATTGGAGATGAAGTATGAACTCTAAAATAAAATCTATCTTTGATATGATCTTCAAAAGAATTAACAAATTCTTTTAGTTTTATATAATCATTTAGGTCATTTCCAGATCTATCAAAAAAATTACATTGATATAATTCTCTAGTAGTTAAAAGAATTAAAATTTTATTAGACAGGCTTCTTTTATATTTTTTTTTTTTTAAAAATAAATTTGGCGGTAATTGAAACGTATTTTTTTCATTTGTATAATTCCATTTGATATATTTATCATAAATTTTATTATTAAATGAGTCTCCATGTTTTTCTAATATCAGACCGTGATCTGACATAATTAATTTTGATTTTGACTTCGATTTTTCGGCAATCCAAATTTTGAAATTGTCATTAGATTTATGAGAATTTGCGGAAAATATTATCTTTGGTTTTATTGTAATTTTATCAATTATATCTTTTATTTGAGAAAAATTTTCTAGATAAGACAACGGTAATATTTTTAAAATTATACTGTTATAAAATTTATCAAAATTATCAGTTTGTTTAAATTTTGCTAATTCAGATCTTAATTGAAAAAATTCTTTATTGTCAAAAATAGATTGTTCGAATACATTAATCTTACAAGGCAGATTTAAGAGTTTAATGTTTAATAAGAAATTTATTTTAAATGTAAAGTAGGTTTTAACAAAAAAATATTTTTGATTTTGAATAGCTTTACAATAAATATCGTTTAAAAACTTTGAAAAAAAATTTGATTTTTTATAATTAACTCTATCAATTAGAATTTTTCTTCTTTTAATACTTTTTACTCTCAATTTAGTTTTATTAGTATTTTTTATTAATATTTTTAAAGCTTCACTATATATGAAATCATTTAAATTTTTGTTAGACTTGTTAATTTCAAATTCATAATAATCAGAAGTGATTAATTCTTTAAAGTCATAATCAGAAATATTCACTTCAGAAATGTTATCGTTTTCTAAAGAATATTTTAAAGATGACCATCTATCGTATAAAATTATTAGAGATCTATAAATAAATGGCCCAATAATAATTTCCCAATATTTTGAGGATTCATTTATATTATGTGTTTCATTAAGAAAAGATTTAAAAATCTTAACTTTTTCCTTGTACTTTTTTTTTATATAAGAAAAATTTTTTCTAAGAGGTATTTCAGGAAGACTGTTGTTTTTACTTGGATGAAGTTTATAATTATTTTTTACAAAACCTTCATAGTGCCATTTACCTAGAATAATATTAATTCTATTTTTTTTAAAATTACTCTTTATCGGAACAAACACTAAATTTTTTTTCATTTATAATTTTTTTTATGTAGTTGATTACTTTTACTATTTCTCTTTTTTTTAATCCTGGATAAATTGGAAGAGATAAAACAGAGTTATAATAGAGCTCCATATTTGGGAAGTTTGTCTTTTTGTAGCCAATTTTTTTATAATATGGATGAGAATAAACTGGAATGTAGTGTATATTTACATTGATTTTTTTTTTTCTTAAGTATTTAAACAACTTTAATCTAATAGATTTACTTTTATGACCAATTGTTCTGACAGGATAAAGATGAAAAGCATTATTTATATTTTTATCGATTTTTGGTAAGTGCAAATTTAAATTCGAAAGTTTTTTGTTATAAAATTTAGCGATATTATTTCTCAACTTCAAAAATTTTTTTAAACTTTTAAATTGACTAACTCCTAAAGCAGCCTCAATATCATTCATTCTATAATTTAAACCTAAGCTCAATTGTTCAAAATACCATGGAGGAGGATTTTTTAGCTTAAATTTTTTTTTATCTTTTGTGATACCATGAGTCCTTAACATCTCTATGTTTTCGAAAAAAAATTTATTATTTGTAGTTACTAGTCCACCCTCTCCAGTGGTAATATTTTTTACTGGGTGAAAGCTAAAAATACATAAGTCACTGTATTTGCAGTTTCCGATTTTCTCTCCATATATCTCCGAACCTAATGCATGAGATGCATCTTCAATAATTTTGAAGCCATATTTCTTTGATAAATTATAAATCTCTTTCATTTTACATGGTCTGCCTGCAAAATGGACTGGAATAATTACTTTTGGAAGTTTTTTCCTAATTTTAGCAATTTTAAGTTTTTTTGTAAGTGCTTTGATACTCATATTATAGTCTTCAAGGCTAATATCGACAAAGTCTACTTTTGCTCCAGACAAGATTGCGCTATTAGCCGTTGATACAAAAGTATTAGTTGATGTCCAAACTAAGTCATTTTTTTTTAAACCTAAAGCTAAGCAAGATAAATGTAACGCGCTTGTAGCTGAGTTTACTGCAATTGCGTATTTAGATCCTACAAATTTTCTAATTTCATCTTCAAATTTTTTTACCATCGGGCCTTGAGTTAAAAAATTTGATTTAAGCACTTTATCAACTTCTTTTCTGTCTTTAGCTGAAATTAACTGTTTCGAATATGGTATCATTTTACCTCTAAAACAACCTTCCCAATCTCATCTTTTTTAAGCTCAAAAATTTTATTAGCTTTTGCCATCACTTTTTCATTATGAGAAATCATTATAATCGTTTTCTTTCCGATAAAATTATTCAAAGATAACAATATTTTATCTTGCGTTTCTTGATCAAGTGAACTTGTAAATTCATCAAAAATTAATATTTCAGCATCAGTATAAAGACTTCTAGCTATAGCAATTCTCTGTATCTGACCCATCGATAAATTTTTACCTTTTTCATCTATTATAAAATTCAATCCTTCATCTTTTTCTTTAACAAAACTATTTAATTCAGAATAATTTAAGGATTGATAAATTTTATCATAATTAACTTTTTCCTGTTTTAAATTCATACTAATATTTTCTCTAAGAGTAGAATTAAATAGAATAATATTTTGTGGTACGTAACCTATATTTTTTTGCCAATTTTTCTTTCCTATTTTATTTAAACTTTCTCCATCAATTAATACTTCACCACTTTTAGGTTCAACAAGCCCAGTAATGAGATCAGTTAAAGTTGTTTTACCAATACCACTTTCTCCAATGATGCATACAAAATCGTTTTTGTTAATTCTTAAATTTATTTTATCAAAAACTTTATTTTGTGTACCTGGATATGAGTAAACTAAATCTTTGATTTCTATATCTCTAATAAATTTTTTTTTCTTTACCTCAATATTTTGTTGTTCACTAATATTAAGACTATCGTTTATAACTCTTATAGACTCACTATAACTATAAATTAATTGAGTTCCTTGTATGATTCTACTAATGTTAGGCAATAATCTAAATGCAGCGGCAGTAAAAAGCCCAAGGCTTGGTATTAAGTAAGATATGTTAGACATATTTTCCTGGTATAAAAAATATATTAAAAATAAAATTGAAAAAATTCCTAAAAGCTCTAATATAATTTTAGGAAATTCTGAGACAAAAGCATTATATCTTGTATATTTCGTAAACATTAAAACTTTCGCGTTGTAATCTTCAAACACTTTTTTTTCTGAGTTTCTTATCTTAATAAATTTAATAGACTCAAGTGATTGTTGAATTGATTGAATCATTTTTCCGCTATAATTTACAATTTGTTTGCTCCAATTTTGTAACTTTTTCTTTAAAATCAAGATGTATAAAAGACCAAAAATAGTAAAAAAAAAGATTATAGTTAAGGTGATTTTTGGCTGAAAAAAAATTAATATAGAAAAAATTATAATAAATATTAAGAACTCTGCAATTAATCTAAAAAGTACAATTATACCTTGGATAAAGTTACCTACCTCATTATAAGCATTTCTTAATAGAGTCGATATTTTTGTATTAAGATGAAACAAATAATCGTTGTTAATATACCTTTTTAAAACCTCAGTTCTAAAAAAATAATTTAATTCTTCTAAAAATCCACTGTTCCACCATGACAAATATACCAGAAATAAACTCTTCAAAATAAAAATAGCACTAATTATAGAAATTATATTTAGAAGTAGATAATCACTATTATTGTTAATAAAAGGAAATACTTTATATAATAAATTATTTTCATTATTATTAACCATAACTTCTAAAATAGGAAATATAATTGCAATACTTAAACCTTCAAGAAAAGAAGCTACTATTAAAAAAAAAATAAATATAAAAGATTTAATCTTTTTATATTGAAAAATCAGGTCTGAAATCTTTCCTAAATTTTTTACCATTAAGAATTATTTTTAATTAATTCTTTAAGCTGAGTCACTTTCAAAAATTTATTATTTCTTGAATTATATGAAAAATTTTTTGGTAAGATTTTACCAAATTTTTTCAATTTATAAAATTCGTAAATTTTGTCTTTAGTGTTTGGGAATATTATAAAATGATTTTTAAATTCTAAAGTATTGATGCTATCCGCTAAAGTAACCATTTCCTCATCAATTTTTTCCCCAGCTCGTTTGCCGATTATTTTGATTTTTGCGTTCTGTGAAATTGCTCTTGCTAAATCTAAAATATTATAGGAAAATAACTTTGGTACAAATATTTCTCCACCTCTAGATTCTTTAAGACATTTTAAAACAAATTTAACTCCATCATTTAAAGTAATATTAAATCTTGTCATATTTTTATCAGTAATTTTTAAAATATTTTTCTTTTTCATTTCAAGGAAATTTGGAATTACTGACCCTCTAGAATTCATCACATTACCGTATCTTACAATTGAAAATACCGTTTTTTTTCCAGCATAATTATTTGCAGCAATAAATAATTTGTCTGCACAAAGTTTTGTTGCTCCATATAAATTTATTGGAGAAGCTGCCTTATCAGAGGACAAAGCAATTACTTTCTTAACTTTACAGGAAATAGCTGTCTCGATTATATTTGATGCTCCCAGTATATTGGTCTTAATAAACTCCATTGGATTATATTCTGCAGCGGGGACCTGTTTTAACGCTGCAGCGTGTATAATGAAGTCCACCCCGTTAGATGCTCTAATTAATCTTTCTTTATCTCTTACATCTCCTAAAAAAAACCTAATACTATTATATTTTTTGTCTAAATATTTCTTAGACATTTCAGATTGCTTTAACTCGTCTCTACTAAAAATAATTAGTCTTTTAATTTTTGGAAAGCTTTTAAAAATTGTTTTAACCATCTCTTGCCCAAAACTACCTGTGCCGCCTGTAATTAAAACTTTTTTGTTGTTAAACATTTTAAGAATTTTTTTTTTGATTATCTAAATCTTTTTTAAGATCGTCATATTCTTGCATTTTCCTTTGCATAAAGTTAATTGTCATTTTAGTTTTCTCACTAATTCCTCTAGCAGTTAATATGTAAAGATAATTTGATTTTTTTGGGTTTTTAGCGAAGTTTTGTAGTTTTATTAAACCCTTTTTTCTTAAGGCTTTTAAGCAATAATTGATTTTGCCTACACTAATATTGAGCATACCTGCGATTCTTCTCTGAGAAGACTGAGGGTTTTTAGAAATTTCTCTTAAAATTTCAAATTCTTCTTGATTAAATTTCATTTTTATTTTTAAATATGTTATACCGTTCAATAATTGAACGGTAAAGTATTTAATAAGCTTTTATTAGGCTAAAAGCAAGAAGAATGATTATAGATAAAAATATTCCTAGAAAAGAAAAAATTACAAGAGATAGGTTGCAATTTATACCAGGTTCTAACATTCCCATTATGTCAGTTGTAGAAATAAGTAACTCGGGTATGTGCAATAGAAAGTGTTCTTTTTGTCCAAGAAGTGACCCAAATTATCCCGACATTAATGAATTCATATCAAGTGATTTGCATAAAAAAATTTTTTCCCAGTTATCAAATTTAAAATTTAAGGGCATGGTAATTTATTCTGGTTACGTAGAGCCGTTGTTACACAAAAAAATTTATGAGAATATAGCAGAAGCTAGGCATTTCCTTCCTGACGCCCAAATAGAATTAATTACAAATGGAGACGTACTTAATAAAAAGAGATTAAAAAAACTTTTTGAAGCAGGCCTATCAACTTTACTTATTAGTGTATATGACGGCCCGGAAGAGGAAAAACAGTTTTATGATTTGTGCAAGGAAGCCAATTTAAGAGAAGACCAATTCGTAATCAGAAATAGATATATGCCCGAAAAATTAAACTTCGGCATAAATTTAAGCAATAGGAGTGGTACACTTAAAAACGCTGAGTATAAAATTCCTGAGCTAAGTCAGTCGTTAAAAAAAATTTGTAATTACCCAGCCTATACGTTTTTTATTGATTATAATGGTGATGTACAAATGTGCTCACACGATTGGGCAAAAAAATATATTTTAGGTAATGTTAAAAAAGAAAAGATAATAGATATTTGGCTTAATAAAAAATTTCAATTTGCAAGAAAAAAACTTTTAGCAGCCAATAGAAATTTTGATCCTTGTAGTAAATGTGATGTTGCTGGTGAATTAATTGGATCAAAACATGCTGACAAATGGAAAAAAGAAAATGAAAAAGTGGTTGAATAAGGTCGTTAGAGCTGAGCCTGAGATTTTGGATAGGTCAAAATATTTAAGACTTGATAAAAATGAAAGGGTCATAAAATTTGAAACTCGGTTTGTCAATTTTTTAAAAAAAAATATTAATTCTTACCACTTATCATCTTATCCAAATACATATAAAATAAAGAATTTATTATCGAAAAAAATTAATCAAAATAAAAAAAATATTTTTTTTTCAGCTGGTTCAGATTTATCATTAAAGACTTGCTTTGAACTTTTTACTAGAAATAAAGATAAAGTAATTATACTTGATCCAACTTTTGGTATGGTAAATGTATATTGTAATATTTATAATTTAAAACCTATAAAAATAAGTTACAATCAAAAATTGGAATTGGATTATAAAAAACTGATAAAAAAAATTTCAAAAAAAGTTTCATTAATTGTCTTAGCTAATCCGAATAGTCCGACCGGTACAATAATTTCAGAAAAACGGATGTTAAAAATTATTCAAAAGGCTAATAAGTTGGCTATTCCACTAGTAATTGATGAAGCATATGAGGGTTTTTTCAGCAAAAGTTATTTGAATTATGTAAATAAATATAAAAACTTAATAATTACACGAACTTTCTCAAAATCATTCGGATTAGCAGGATTAAGAGCAGGGTATGCAGTGGCTAACTATAAAACAATTAGTTTGATGAATAAATATCGACCAATGTATGAAATAAATTCCATTTCGTGTTTGGCGATAGAATTTCTTCTTAAAAACTATTCTATTGTTAAAAAGCATGTGCAAGATGTAAAAAATTCCAAAAAATACTTAATAAATGAGTTAATCAAATCAAAAATTAGTTATATCGATACTTTTGCAAATTTTTTTCATATCAAAACAGGCAAGAATTCCAAATATTTAGAAAGAAAATTTAAAAAAAAAGGAATTTTATTTAGAAAAGGACCAGGTGTTAAAGGTTTTGAGAGTTATTCAAGATTTAGTTTAGGATCTAAATCCCAAATGACAAAGGTTTTAAATTTAGTCAAAAATTTGCATGGAAAATATTAGTAAATTTCAAGAAAAATTAATCAAAACTTGTAAGCAGTATATGTTTTTACAAGAAAGAAAAAAAATAGATATCTCTACAAGTGCTCTTTGTTTTTTTACAATTTGGGCTGATACTCCAGGATGCTATAAGATTTTTAACCTTGCGGGTATAAATAAAAGATTTAACGCATTATTCGTATTAAAAAATTTATTTTCTATTTCAAAAAACCATTACTTAGATATTTCATTTGATATTACAAAAATTCCATCGAAAAAAATTAATTTAATAATTTCTTATTCTTCAAAGAGAAATTTTGATACAAATGGTAATTTCAAAGACGATTATTTTAATTTCAGCTCTAAAGATACCAATTATTTTTGGATACTAATCTCATTAGATAATTTTGTGCCTCGAAATATAAAAAACAACATAGCAATAATCAGTTACAAAAAAGGATTATTTAAATATAATTTTCTTTATTTAATAAAAAGTTTTTATACTGTTTTTAAAGATAATCGTTTTAATTATAAAAAAATCATTCATTTTTGTTGGGAAGAAACAAATTTCGCAAAAAAAGTCTCTCATTTGTGCAATTATTTATTTAAGAATTTAAATATTAAAAATTTAATCTTAAATTACGAAGGTATTCCATTTCAACATCAATTATTAAAAGATATAAAAAAAATTGATAGCAAAATAAAAACATTAGGTTATTTACATTGTGCACCGTGGCCAATACAGTCTGATCTTATATTTAAAAATCAGTCTTTGGATAATTTGATAGTTTCAGGTAAGCAACAAAAAAATGTTTTAAAAAAGTTTTTAGGCTGGAAAAAAAAAAGAATTTCAGTTATTCCATCATTGAGATTTTACAAACAAAATAGAAATGAATTCTCTGGATATTTATTTGCTCCCTATAATCTTGAAAAAAAAAACAATTACCTTAAAAGATTGGAGGAGTATTTAAAAAAAATGAAAAAAAAAAGATTAATTAAGTTTTCAGTGAGAATTCATCCACTTAATAAAAAAAGTCAAATACATCAAGAATTTAAAAAAAAATGTGAATTAATAATTTCAAGTTATCTGTCTAACAATAGAATAAAAACTTCAAATCACTCACTATTTTTTGGATCTGCGACAGGTGTTTGTGTTCAAGCCTTAGAAGAGGGAACAACGATAACCCACTTTCCACAAAATGAGAGTTTAGACGTATTTTCAAATAAATTATGGCCAAATTTAAAAATAAAAAGAATTGGTGATAAGATTTTTGAATATAAAACAAAAAATAAAAATCAAATTTTTTTTACTAGCAAGGAAAAAGGAAAGTTTAAAAAATATTTGTTTCCCTTACTAAAATCATGATTTTAAAAAATAAAAATATTCTTATAACTGGTGGAGGTAAAGGTATCGGCGAAGAATGTATAAAAAACTTTACATCTAAAGGAGGATTTGTATTTGCGATAATCAGAAAAAAAAAGGATTTTAAGAAGTTTAAATTATTAAAAGATATTAAGCTTTATAATGGAAACGCAGATAATAAGAGTCTAATAATTAAAATATTAAAAGACTCAAGATCAATAAAGCGTCCAATCAATTCTGTGGTAAATAATGCTGGTCTTCGGTTTAGAAAAGGATTTACCAAAATTCAGAAAATAGAGCTTGAAAAAATTTTTAAAACCAACTTTTTTACACCGTTTATGATAATGCAAGAGTTTTCCAAATTTGCTATTAAAAATAAAATTTCAGGTTCGGTAGTTAATATTACATCAATAGTTGGTCAGCTTGGTTTCGAAGAACTAAGTGGATATGCGTCATCGAAGGGTGCATTAAATTCTTTAACAAAATCTTATGCTGCAGAAATGAGTAAATTTGGATTAAGAGCAAACAATGTCAGCCCGGGTTTTGTTAAAACATCCTTTTATAAAAATTTCAAAGAAAGAAAGAGAAAACTTTATAATTGGACTCTTTCAAGAATACCTCAAAAAAGATGGGGAGAAAAAAAAGAGGTGGCAGAATTAATATCTTTTATCTTGTCAGAAAAAAGTAATTATTTAAATGGTGAAACCATTACGATTGACGGAGGTTGGACAAATGCATAAAGCGGTTGGTTTAATTCCTACAAGATTTAATTCAAGAAGATTACCAGGAAAGTCTTTAAAAATGATTGGAAAATTACCTTTGATTATACATACTTATCGAAGGGCAAAATTAGCAAAAAATTTAGCCGACGTATTTATATGTTGTGATACAAAAGAAGTATTAAATGTCGCGAAAGAATACAAAGCTAAAGCTATACTAACCTCAAATAGACATAAACAAGGAGGGGATAGAATCTTTGAAGCATTTAAAAAATTAAAAAAAAGTTTTGATCAAATAATTGATATTCAAGGTGACGAACCATTAATAGATCCATTCAATATTGATCAGGTAGTAAAATTCCACAGAAAAAATAAAAATTACGATATAATACTTCCAAATCTTAAAACAAAATTTACCACCGATCCAAATTTGGTTAGGTTGATATTTAATAAAGCTAAAGAAGTTTTGTATTTAACTAGATCAAATACACCTTACCACTTTATAAGCAAAACAGACAAAATTTTTAAACATCTTTCAGTAATTTCTTTTAAGCCCCCTGCTTTAAAAATTTTTGCAACTTGCAAAAAAAGTAAACTTGAAAACTTAGAAGACATAGAACTCTTACGAGCGATCGACGTTGGTTTAAAAATAAAAACCTTTTCTCTAAAAGGAGATAGTTTTTCAATAGACGTACCTAAAAATTTAAAATCCGCAAGAAAAAAAATGAAAAACGATCGGCTTTATAAACTATATTGTTCAAATTAAAAACTATGGAAATAAATTATAAAATTGAAAAAAAATTACATAAAATAACTTTCTGCCATAACAGAGAGAGCCCAGATATAAATAAAGCTTTATCAAAGTTATATTCAGATAAAAAAATGCTGGTTATAATTGATAAACAAGTTAACAAGAATTGTACAAAATATCTTTTTAAAGATTTGAAAAAAAGTGGAGTTAAGCTTGAAATATTAAAGGTAGATGGAAATAAACTTAACAAAAATAAAAATTTGTTGCTCAAGATTATTGATAAATTAATAGAAAAAAAATTTTCAAAAAAATCTGTTATTTTATCTTGTGGCGGTGGAGTAATAGGTGATGTTTCTGCATTAGCCGCATCTTTATATTTAAGGGGAATGATTTATTTTCATATTCCCACTACTATGACAGCAATCGTTGATAGCTGCATAGGAGGAAAAACAGGAATAAATTATAAAAAAATAATTAATTCTATAGGAAATTATTATCATGCTCAGAACGTTTTTATATCTAAAAATATAATAAATTATATCCCTAAACGAGAGTATATTGCTGGTATACCTGAAATAATCAAATGTGGCCTTATCCATAATAAAAAAATATTAAGAGTTGTTTTAAAAAATAAAAATAAAATTTTAAGCAAAGATTATAATATATTGTTAGAAATAATAAGCCTAACTTTAAAAACTAAAATTATTTTCTTTAAAGATGATGTCAATGAAAATAATAAAAGATTGGCTTTAAATTTTGGGCATACTTTTGCTCACGCAATTGAAATGTCGCTCTTATCTAAAAGCCATGAAATAATCAGACACGGTGAAGCTGTTGGAATAGGTATGTTAGCAGAAATTTTTTATAGCGAGGGAAAAAGTAAAAAATTTAAAATTTTGAATGATTTGTTAGAAATTTATAATTTACCAACATCGTTAAAAAAATATAAATATTTGAAAAATTTCAAAAATCTAAAGAAAACAATCTTCAAAAATATTTTTTTAGATAAAAAAAGAATAAATAAATACCCCAGATGTATTAAAATTATTAATCACAAACCATCAATTATAGAAATGAGAGACAATAGCAAAATAAATAAAACTATTGAGCAGATAATTTAATAAAGTGGAAAAATTTAAAAAATATTTCAAAAATAAAAAAATTATAATTACAGGCCATACTGGATTTAAAGGATCCTGGTTAACTTTTTTTTTATTAAATAGTGGAGGAAAAGTTTTAGGAATATCAAAAGATATTCCAACAAAACCATCTTTATACAATATTCTTAAATTAAAAAAAAAGATTATCCATAAAAATTTAGATGTAAGAAATTTTAAAGAATTAAAAAAAATTTTTCTTAGATTTAATCCAGATTATGTTTTCCACTTAGCCGCTCAATCATTAGTAAAGAAATCTTATCTACAGCCTATAGAAACTTGGACAACCAATTTAAACGGCACAATCAATATTCTTGAGTGTTTAAAATTGCAGAAAAAAAAATCTATTTCTGTGATTATTACAAGTGATAAAACTTATAAAAATATTGAAACAAAAAAAGGGTACTGTGAAAATGATATGTTGGGAGGAGTCGACCCATACGGAGCATCAAAATCAGCTGCGGATATAGCGATTATTTCTTATATTAATTCATATTTTAAACTTAAAAAAAATAATAAGATTATAGGTATTGCAAGAGCTGGAAACGTAATTGGTGGTGGCGATTGGTCTGAAGACAGGCTGATACCAGATTGCTTTAAAAAGTGGCTTAAAAATCTTCCAGTTATAATCAGAAATCCAAAATCCACCAGACCATGGCAAAACATAATTGACATTGTAAGCGCTTATTTAATTTTGGCTATTAAACTTAAATCAAGTAATAAACTTCATGGAGAAGCATTTAATTTTGGACCCAAGGTAAGAAAAAACTTTAAAGTTTTAGAAGTATTAAATTTAATAAAAAAATATTGGCCAAATGCTAAATGGAAGATTAAAAAGAATAAAAAAAATTTTTTTGAGAATTCGTTACTTAATTTAAACAGTAATAAAGCTAAAAATTTGTTAAAGTGGGAAGCAAAAATAAACTTTGAAAATAATATCAAATTAACCACTGAATGGTATAAGGAATTTTCTAAGAAGACAGTCGATATGGAAAAATTTACGTTAAAACAAATTAATAAAATAATTGATTAAATTGAAATGAATGTTGTTATTTTAGCTGGAGGACATGGATCTAGAATTTCCGAGTATACCAAAACAATTCCTAAACCTATGATTAAAGTAAACGGGAAACCAATGATTCTTAGGATAATGAACCATTTTTCAAAATGGGGATTCACAAATTTCTATATCGCTCTTGGATATAAAGGAGAAGAAATAAAAAAATTTTTTAAAAATAAAAAAAAAGATTGGAATATTAATTTGATTGATACCGGAAAAAAAACCATGACAGGAGGGCGTTTAAAAAGATTAAAAAAATATTTAGGAAAAGATACTTTTTTGATGACTTATGGTGATGGAATCTCGGATGTAAATTTAAAAAAACTTGTAAATTTTCACAGGAAAAATAAAAAATTGGTTACCTTAACTGCTGTTCGACCACCTGCAAGATTTGGATATTTAAAGATAAAAGGGAATTTAGTTAACTATTTTAAAGAAAAATCAACTACAGATGAAGGATGGATTAATGGGGGCTTTTTTGTCATCAATCCAAAGTTTTTAAAATATATTAAAGACGATCAAACCTTTCTTGAAAAAGAGCCCTTAGAGAAAATAACTAAAAAAAAACAATTAAGCGCTTATAAACATAAAAGTTTTTGGCATTGTATGGATACTATTAGAGACAAAAGAAAATTAGATAAGATTTTAAAAAACAAAAAATTTAAAAAAATATTTGATTAAAAAAATACTAATTATTGGTGGAAATGGTTTTCTCGGTTTTAATACCGCAAAAGTACTTTCTAAACTTAATTTTAAACTTTTACTTTTGTGTAAAAAAAGAAAAAAATCTTTAGAGATTAAAGGTATTAAGTACATATACTGTGATATTACTAATTATCAAAAATTAAAAAAAAAAATTGATATTAAAAAAAATAAAATTGATTGCGTAATTAATTTTTCAGGAAATATAAATCATAGCAACAAGAGAGAGAACTTTAAGGTACATTTCATTGCTTTTAAACATTTATTGAATATTTTTAAAAAGAAAGATTTAAAATTATTTATTCAGGCAGGATCTAGTGCTGAATACGGGAATTGCGCTTCTCCACAAAAAGAAAAAGCAAAATGTAAACCTAATTCTAGTTATGGATTAGCAAAATATTCTGCGTCAAAACTTTTAATAAATAAAAATTATTTTAAATTTGTTATTTTGAGACTATATCAAGTTTTTGGTCCATATCAAAAAATTGATAGATTAGTACCTTTTACTATTAATTCTTGTCTTAAAAATAAGCCATTTAATTGTACCGAGGGAAATCAAAAAAGAGATTTCTTATTTGTTGAGGATTTAACAAACTTAATTGTTAAAATTGTCAAAAAAAAGAATTTTGACTCCGGAATTTTTAATGTTGGTCAAGGAAAACCAGTATCTGTAAGATATGTAGTAAACAATATAAAAAAAATTATACAAAAAGGGAAACCAATTTTTGGAGGTATTGAGATGAGAAACGATGAAAACAAACTACTATATCCGAATATTTACAATGCTAAAAAAACTTTTAATTGGTCTCCTAATACTAGCTTTAATAAAGGAATTAAAAAAACAATAAAGTTCTATAAACACTTACATTTAAATAATAAGGGCGTGTAGTTCAGTGGTAGAACGCTTCGTTGACATCGAAGAGGTCATAAGTTCAATTCTTATCACGCCCACC
>MDTG01064354.1_pt1 | contig 28856 bp, 52 predicted proteins | sample 811421 | NCBI WGS metagenome assembly MDTG01 (sample SAMN05326645, study PRJNA326480) | marine metagenome | isolation source: seawater | place: Pacific Ocean: South East | collected 2011
AAAATGTTATTCAATATAAATGTGGTCCGGTTGTTGCTGAACTAGAGCCAGATAGCGAAGGTAATATGAAAATAAAAGCTATAATAGAAAAAAAATTTTGATGATTAAATTAGTCATGGCAATAATAATTACAACAATGCCTGGTTGGGAGTCTGTAAGATACACAGGTTATTTATATCCAGATATGCAAACTTGTTTGTCATCAACTGAGTTGTATGTAGAAGAATATAAACAAATTGCTAAAAATAGAGGTGATGACACAGCACATTTTAGTTCAATATGTTTTGAAGTTGACTCATATCCTATAAAAAAATTTGATAGCATGGTGAGAGGTACATAATGTCAGATTGGGAAAAAGATTTAGCAGAAGTTAAAACAGATTTAAAATATCTTCGTGAAGATATTAATATTATGCAAAAACAAATAAGAGATTTAAACAAAACTAGCAACATGGGTTTGGGCGGATTAAAAGTAGCATTATTTATTGGTGGCATATTAGGTGCCATATATACTTTTTTTAGATTGATAGATTAATGGTGCTGTAAGAGAGACTCGAACTCTCGACTTCTACCTTACCAAGATAGCGTTCTACCCCTGAACTATTACAGCAAGGACATTATGAAAATACTTTGTATATCGGATTTGCATTATCCGTATGCTCATAAAGATCATTTATCATTTTTAAAAGCAGTAAAATTGAAATTTCGTTTTACACCTAAGGATAAATATATAATGCTTGGAGATGAATTAGATTATTCGGCATTGTCCTTTCACGATTCCGATCCTGATTTACCAAACAGCACAAAAGAATTAGAATTAGCCAAGGTACATATAAAAAAGTTAGAAAAAATTTTTCCTAAACTAGAATTGTTAAACTCTAATCATGGATCCATGGTTTACAGAAAACGTAAATTTCATGGGTTTCCAAAACAAGTATTTAAAGACTATGCAGAAATACTTGAAGTTAATAAAAACAATTGGAAATGGCATGATAGTTTAGTTGTTAAAGATAAACATGGTAAATATTATTTTACTCATAGCATGAACGCTGATTGTTTAAAATCAGCACAAGCACTTAATTATGAGGGTTATATACAAAGCCATTATCATTCTAAATTTGAATTAAAATATTTTTCTAGTCCCGAAGCTTTACGTTGGAGTATGACAATTGGATGTCTCATTGATAAAGACTCGTTAGCTTTTGCATATTCTAGAGTAAATATAAAAAGACCAGTTTTAGGTTGTGCCGTTATTATAGATGGTGTTCCTCAGTTAGTTCCAATGACATTAGAACGAGGAGGAAGATGGTCAGGAAAGTTGTAAAAGATAATATTAACCCATCATATTACAAAAAAAAAATACAAGTTACTGATTTCATAATTGAATATGAAATGAATTTTTTAGAAGGCAACATCATTAAATACGTTTGCAGACACAAAGCAAAAAATGGTTTGGAAGATTTAAAAAAAGCAAAATGGTATTTGGAGAAATTAATAGAATGTACGAAAAAGTAAAAGATAGAATAAAATTACACGAAGGCTTTGTTCCAAAAATATACAAAGATACATTGGGATTTGCCACAATTGGTTATGGTCATAAAGTAGTAGATGAAGATAATTTTGTTGAAGAAAAAGAATACACAAAACAAGAATTAGAAGAAACTTTTTTAAAAGATTTTGACAAAGCAGTTAATGGCGCTGAAAGATTATTTAACGTAAATGGCTGTGTAGATTTGCACGAAGAAGCTAAAGGCATAATTATAGAAATGGTTTTCCAGCTTGGACCAACAGGAGTATCTAATTTTAAAATGATGTGGAAATGTTTATCTGAGCTTAACTATGTAGGCGCAAGTTACGAAATGATTGATTCCAAATGGTATAAACAGACAACCAATCGTGCAAAAGAATTAAGTAATCACATGAAAAATATAGGAGTGTAAATGTTAAATTTGTTACTAGGACCAGTTGTAGATATTGTATCAACAAGCGTAAAAGGTTTTGTAGATACTAAGAAAGCTAAAGCAGAGCAAAAAGTTACTGAGATAAAAGCTAAAACTGAACTTATGCAACAACAAATTAAGGGCGAGCAAGATTGGGATATTGAAGCAATAAAAAATACAGAAGGATCGTGGAAAGATGAATATCTTACAATTATTTTTAGCATTCCGCTTTTGCTGTGCTTCCTGCCATTTACAGTAGAATATGTTGAAAGAGGATTTGAAGCATTATCTAAAACACCTGATTGGTACAAATATACTTTAGGCGTAATTGTATCGGCATCATTTGGCATCAAAGGTGCATCTAAATTTTTTAAAAAATAGGAGGTAATATGAGATTATTACATGATTTATGGGATCACATGAAAGAGTGGTCTAGTTGGTCAATGAAAGATTGGATTAAGGCAGGAATAGTTGTCGTAATCGTATTAGTTATTATTGGCGCAATTTAATAAATGTCAGACTCTAGACTAAAAAGAGCAGGAGTAAGTGGTTATAATAAACCAAAACGTACTCCAAATCATCCAAAGAAATCACACATTGTTGTTGCCAAAGAAGGTAGTAAAATAAAAACTATCCGATTTGGCCAACAAGGTGTTTCTGGTGACAAAAAAATGACAAAACGAGCTAAGTCGTTCAAAGCAAGACACAGCAAAAATATTAAGAAAGGCAAAATGTCAGCTGCCTATTGGAGTAATAGAACAAAATGGTAAAAAAAAATAAGAAACCCGTTTGGGAAAGAGAATACAAAGGTAAGAATAAAAAAATAAAAGGTAAAAAAGGTTATGCTTCTGCAAAAGCAAAAGCTGATAAAAAGTTTGGCAAGAAAACAAGTCTTGTTAAAAATATGTATATTTCACAGCAAATGAAAAAAAAGAAGAAAAAATAATGCCTAGAAAATTAAGTAATAAACAAAAAAAAATAGATGTTGCTAAACCTTTTGGCAAAATAACTGCCGCAGATTTTAAAAAATTAAGCAAGAAAAAGAAAAAAAAGAAAAAGTGAAAAGTATTAAAGAAGATATACTTTCTTGGTCAAAAGACTTTCTTGAACTCCCAAATAAACATCTAAATAATTATTCTGTATGTCCTTTTGCTAAAAAAACACGACTAGATAATAAAATAAGAATAGTTGAAGATCATAACAAAAAAACATTACTTGATACTGTTATTGCTGAGTGTAATAATTTTAACAAGTTAAATAATAAAATATGCGTTATTGCTAGTAATAATTTTTCTGTAAAGTCTAAAGAATTATCAGATTATGTTGATACATTAAATTATCTATACGTTCCAACAAATGTATATTTAATGAATTCACATCCAGAAGATAACGAAGAAGAAATTAATTTTTTACAAGATACAGAATGGGATTGCGACAATCATTTTTTTATGATTTTAATACAATCATATAAAGAATTAGAAGATGCTAGTTTAAAACTGCAACAAACAAAATATTATAATAATTGGCCAAAAAATTACTATGACAGCACAGTAAACAAAAGAAAACAATACAGAAAATTATATGAAAATAGTATTAGTAACGTGGTTGGACACTAACGAAAATTCAGTTGGTGGCTGGATTACAAAAGAAGATTTAGATAAATCAGAAGTTTGTAGTGTTGATTCTTTGGGTTGGCTTTATAAAGAAACAAACGAATTTATAGTTATATTAGCTGATAAAGATACAAATAACGAGGACGACTTGTTTGGTAGATCACAAGTCATTCCTCGTGGAGTTATAAAAGATATTAAGTATTTAAGTTAATTACCTATATATTGTTGATTACTTGACCCATGAACACCTTTGTTCAAAGATACATTATTTCCTGCACTTCTACCTAATCCACTAGCAGACATATTAGAATGACTTGATGATGATTTTCTTAAAACAACTCCTTTGTTTTTTAACCAATCTCTAATTAATTGATTTTTTACAACAACTAAGTCTTTTCCAGTTTCAAGATTTTGCTTTTTCTTTTCTTGATAAGTTTTCCAAGCATTATCTTTTGCCATTTCTTTTAATCTCTCACCAATTCTAACTGCCATAGAATGTGCAAAACCATTAACTAAAGACACTTTTCTATTAGATTTTTTGTAAATGTTACCATTTTTAAAATCAACAATTTCGGTATCTATTGCTTTTTGTATAACATAGACAAGATATTTTGCCTGCTCAACATCCGCATCAAATCCATTAATCGCTAATTTATATATTTTTTTTGTATTATACTTATCAAAAAGTTTAGTTTCAGATGTGCAATACAATTTTACACCACAAATATCTTCAATTCCTTCATATGCATAAACAACTGGATGATAACTTCTGCCAAAAGAATTTGAAAATTCATAATACAATCTTTTTATTTGATCTACATCAAAATTAATTTGATCTTCTTTAATTCTGTAAGTTTGCATTAAATCAGAAATTTTTTGTGCAGAAATCATAGCTTCATTTTGAGAACAACCATTAGTAGTTGTTCTCATTTGTAATTTTCTAATTTTTTCAATTATATCTTTTACATCTTTATTCATTATAAAATCCCCTTTGATTTTTTCCATTGTTTATAATCTCTCTCATATGCTCTTTTCCATACGTCTAAAAATCTTTCAATCCATTTAGTTTGTTTTTCAGTAATAGTTTTATTAAATAAAACTGAATGGGCACTTTCTAAAGGTTGTAAATTTTTATTTTCTTCTAAATCTCCCCATCTATTATAAATACTAACAAGTTTATCATTCATTATAAAATCTCCTTTATTTGATTTAATTTTAAAATAAAATTACCTCTAAAATCAAAACCACAAACATAAGCAATTTCAGAATTAGTTTTATTTTCGTAATCTTTTTTTGTTGGATAAGTGCTTTCAATCTTAAAAACAATTCCAACACAATCATTAATAATATTAAGTGTATCATGGGCGATAACTTGATCGCCCACTCTAGGATTTAATTTATTCATTAATTAATCCTTGCACAAAAATTCCAATAATAATTATTACGTTTAACATCTTTAGATGATTGTACGCCTTTGCCTTGACAAGCATAACAAACACCTTGTTTACGTGGAACACCATTTACTGAGCCACCCCATTTAAAAGTGCCTGTGCCACTACATTGACCACAAACAGATTTTCCATTTTGTGATTTTTCATTAAAAGTTTTCATAAATTCTCCTATGAGTACAAAAGTTGAGTACACAAAGAGTACAAGAAATTTTTGCTTGTAATTACTTTTACTTGCTTATTTCTTGCACTCTTTAACTTGTTTATGCTTAGATTTTCTCGTATTTTCTTAAACATACGAGGAATTTATAACTTTACCAATGGTTTGTAAATAGCTTATTTTACTAAGGTAGGCCACAAAAAAAAGACATGAGTACATTATGAGTACGATTTGTAATCACGAAAATTCTGGCAGCTTAGATATTTTATCATTAGCTGTTTTAGGCATCAAAAGAATAATATTTAGATAATTTTCCTTTTATTTTCCGTTGCTCGATTTTAAACATGATAATTCTACAATTCTTTCCATATCGTTTTTTGTAAAGCGTTGGCGCTTTCCAATATATCTGTTTAAGGATTTTTCCTCAGGAAATCTTTCCTTTAGAGATTTGAGAAAATCGTAACAAGTTCTGCTTGAAATACCAAGTTCTTTACATAGATCATCTCTAGTAAAAAGTCTATCCATTAGTTCCATTAGTAATTCCCCCTTATAATGTCTTGATTTTCATCTTCATTTTTTGCTTGTTCTACTTCAATAACTCTTGCTCTTAGCTCGTCTAATTCTTTTCTTTCTTTTTCTAAATATGGATACGGATTAGAAGTCGGATGAAACAATGCTTGATTTTCTGGTAATCCTCTTTTAGCTAATTTTTCTTCAATAGATTTATATTTTTCTTCATCTTTACGTTGATGTCCTAAATATAATTTTTCGCATAATTCTTTAGAACTTAACAATACATCTTGATAATCAGTAAAAACTATAGACCATTGTATTATTCTCATTTGACTAAGCGTTATAGATATTCTTTTTTTAAAATGATGTACTGTATTTATATATGCTTTACTTAAATACTCTTCCATTTTTGGCTTACCTAATATTCTTTTTTCGCCATCAATAAATTCTAATTCCCATAATGGTTGTTCATGTAATCCAGTTTTTGGATTATTTCCGCCTTCATCTAATTGTATTATTTTAGTTATTTCTTTACTCATAATTCTCCATATCTGCTTTTGAGGAACGTATATAAAAAAAATCTTCATACTCAGGATGCTCTTTCATAAACAAACGTGAGTAAAAAGGTTTATAGTTATTATTTATTTTGTAATCTTTATCGTTAGAAACAACGCTTGTTTCCCAACGAATACGATTAATTATCATTTCACTTGATAATTTTTTATGACCACGATTAATTGCTTGAAACGTAAATTGTTTAAACAATTTATAAATTACAGGGTTTTCTCTATGAAACTTACTAAATTCAGATTCAATCGGATCAATAAAACTTAATTGTGCTTGTATCATTACACAGCACCCATTTTTATTTCTGCTCTAGCATTAGAATTTTGCTCAATCATTCCATCTAGTTTTTTTTCTTTACCAATATATTTGCTTGAAACTTCTGCGAATACGTCTTTTTCTTTTTGTATTTCTTCTTTCTTTTCTTTAACTTTTACATCTATATTAGCTTTTGCTTCTGCTACTTTGTCTGTAATTTTTTCGTTTATTCCAACTGGATATTTATATTCAATAAATTTTTCATCTAATAAATCTTTTAACTCTTGCTCTAGTCTTTTAATTTTATTTGATGATTGTACTTTTTCTAAATGTATTTTTTCAAAATATAATCCTAATACGTGAGGATCATAACGATAAAAACCCCCCTCAAATCTTATCAATTTATTTTCGTTAATATCATTCATAAATATTGTCCCTCTAATTTATCAGCTATATTGCGAAGATTAATAACTCTTGCTTTAGTATTATATGTTTTATCGCTATGACATTTGTCGTGGCATTTTCTACAAAGACAAATTAGATTTTCAATATAATCTTTACATTTACTGCCACCACTTCCTTTATTACTAATATGATGTACGTCTGCTCCCCATTCGCCACACATACTGCATTGTTCAGTTTGCGATAATGTTAAATCGTCCCACCAAAATTGTTGAAAAATATTTATGTGATTTTTCATTCGTTAATCCATGCTTGTGGAATTGTTAGATCACAATATTTAAAACCAAGTTTTTCACACCACATAGCGTAAGTAGTTTTAGATTTATTACCAATTTTTGTTTTACTATTAGAAAATAGAAAACGAATATCGTATTTACTTCCAAACTGATCTTTAATTAATCTATGCTTTTTTCTATCAGCAGTTAAAAACTGTCCTTTAGCTTCTATTATAATTCCATTTGGCAAAATAAAATCTGGTTTATAATATGAATATTTTGCAGGTTTTTGATAAATTATTCTCATAGTCTCATATTCATAATTTATTTTTAATGCAGATAATTGATCTGCAACTTTTTGCTCTAATCCTGATCTAAATTTATGACTCATCTGTATTTCTCGTTGTAACAACGCAAACAATATCTGATTGCGCCTTCTTCATAATATGAATAGTTTGGTGGAAGATAAGTACACATATTTTGATCTGTGTACTTTCTTTCACAAATGACACATGGAAACGTCTTTATTTCCTTAACGTATCTTTTTTTAACTTTTTTTAATTGCAAAACTTGAGCCATTAAAACGGAATATCCTCTTCTTCTTGTGCATTAGACATTTGAGCTTTTTGATATTCAGGAGTTCCCATAATTTTAGATTGATCTATTTTGGGAGCTGTGTTTGTTGTCTGTGTATTAGCACTTTGATTTTCTGCTATTTGCACATACAATGATCCATCATCATTTTTCCATAAGGCAGCGCCAATTGATGATCCTTTACGCAAAACAATATCTTCTTGTAAAGTTGCTTCTGGATAGGCAATATTTTTGTTTTGATAATTAGGTTTATTATCGCCTTGTTCTTTATAATTATTTTTAAATAGTCGTATCTTTATTGGTTTCATGATTAAACGTTTTCTTTTTTGTGTTGCTTATTCCGTTGGAATTATAATTATCTTTTCTTGAAGTCTTGGATCCATCAAAACGAGTATTCTCGTCTCCATCAACATCAACTTTATCTCCAGTTGGTATTTGAAAGAGACCACGCATAAACTGTTTTAATGTATAACTTTGTGCTGATCCCATAGCTTGACCTCCAGTAAAAGGAACAAACTGATTTCTTGTGAAAATTTTATCCCAAACAAATCCGTCTTTATGAGATAATGTAAATTCGTAAACTATATGTAACCATTTTTTAGCATCGCCAATTACATCACAGCTAACTTCACTTGTTGATATAATAAGACCATGCTTTGCACATAATGGATTAAGTGCTTCTAAAAATGTATCAATATCTACATAATTATATTTTGCAAATTCATTAGTATCAGTTTTTTCTAATTTTTTTATATCTTGCATAATTGCATTGATAGAATTTAATACTGGATTACTTTGAGTCATTTTTTCCTTTTGTTTTCATTAAATTGTTGATCTGCTTATCAAGATCAAACGCTTCTCTAAGCAAACTAAAATAAGCAAAAGCTGTATCTAAATCTTCTTTTGAGAATTCTCTTATTTCTGTATCTGTGTTGTCTTTCGGAAATCTACAGACTACAAATTTTTCTATTTTATAATTAGAATTTTCTTCTATTAATTGTCTGTAAGCTGATCCTTGTAATAAATAATCAGAATAAATGCCTTTACTTGTTTTAAAATCTATAAGTGTATTTTCATTAACTAATAAATCTGGTGTGCCACCATATAAATATTTCTCACTACAAAAATGTTTTTCTGTCCAAGTAACATCATACTTCTGTTGCTCCCACCATTGTATAAATTGATTATAACAATTTAATATTTTTTCATCTTTAGGAAGTTCGTAGTATTCGCCTTTAACTTCCATTTCGGCGTAATCATGTAAAGCAGTTCCAATATCTCCTGCATTTTTTAATTCTGTAAAATAATCTTTTCCATCTAGTCCAAGACGATTTGCCCATATTATTAATGGTGTACTATTTTTATATCTACTTAATATTTGTGTAGTAGTAGGAACTTTTTTGTTATTAATTCTATAATCTACTGTAGGCATGATGATTAAAGGGCGAAAATCAAGATCGTGGTCTTGTTTGCACAAACTGTAAATTGAAGTCCAAAAAAATTTACAGCCCATTTTCGCCCCTCAACCCAAGGAGCGACTACTAACCATTTATGTTTGAAAGGAATAATGATAGTCAGTAGCCCTTCAACGTGCATGAAAAAACTTCTAAACAACACGTTGAAACTCATATTACGTAACTATTAGCCAAAACCAAAACAGCCCAGCTACAACTGGCACCATAAATATTTTAAAAATAAGTCTAATAATTAAATTTCTAATTAGATTTTTTTTCATGATTGACTCGTTATTAATTTTATATGATGAGCAAGTTGCTTAGATTGAAGCTTAGAATATCCAGTATTTGATAATTCTTGCTTTCTTACCTTGCAATCTTGCTTATATTTTTGCTCTCTAAAAGCTAAAGTTCTTCTTAATTTTGCAGATAACTTTGGTAAGTTTTTCAGCTTCTTATTCATACAACTTGCTCTTTTTTGCTAATTAAAATTAATGCTCTCAGCTTATCTGAGTTTGCATATTCAAGTATTTACTTGAATATTTGTTTCATTATTAGCAATTTTACGCAAAATCAAGAATAAATATTAGTTATTTTACGCAAGTTTTAGAAAAAGTTTGCAAATTTAAGCATATGAAGTCTGAATTTGACGTAGAATTTGAATAAAAAAAAAGAGAGGGAACTTATTTCCCTCTCTCTCCAGCAACATTAATAAAACAATGACTATTGTTTGACACAAATTAAATCTAAAAAATACATATTTCAATTACTGTTATGTGTAATTTTAAGCAAATAAAATACATTATCAGAAAATTTATGAAAATTCACACAATGAAATAAAAAAATAATTTCTGTAAATGTTCTGTATATGAGAGTTCATTGTAATTTATGTAATCAAGAAAAAGATTTACAAGTTACGCTTACAACAAAACAACATAAAGTTTTTAATTTTATAAAAAATTACAAAGTAAAATATAAAAAATCGCCAACATATAGAGAGATTGCAAGTAATTGCGATTTTAAAAGCACAAGTAACGTTGATAGATACATTTATTTATTAAAGAAAAAAAATTTAATAGATGTCTCTCCATATACTCATAGATCAATACAAATTTTAAAGGAACCAATTAGTGAATAGTTTATTTCAAGACTATGAGCTAAAACAAACTAAAGAATTAATTAGTAAAGTTAATGTTAATGATATTACAAAAGAAATTAGTACAGCTTTTGATTATGAATTTGATGGAAAAACTAAATTTGAGTTGCCATTATTTAGAAAGCCAAAAGATGATTTTAATATTGGATTAATAGTTGGCCCCTCAGGAAGTGGAAAGTCTAATATATTAAAAGAATTTAATGAAGAAGAAAACATTAAATGGAAACATGACGAAGCTGTATGTTCACATTTTAGTAATCATGATGAAGCAATTGATAAATTAAGTGCTGTTGGATTTAATAGTATTCCAAGTTGGTTAAAACCCTATCATGTTTTATCTACTGGCGAAAAATTTAGAGTTGATCTTGCAAAAAGATTAAAAGACAATGCAGTAATAGATGAGTTTACAAGTGTTGTAGATCGTAATGTTGCTAAGTCTTGTGCAAATGCACTAGGAAAATATATAAAAAAACAAAATATTAAGAACGTTGTTTTTGCTAGTTGTCATTACGATATTATAGATTGGCTACAACCCGATTGGGTTTTTGACACTACATCCAACAAAGTTGTTGGAAGGAGGTGGGAAAGGCGATCCAAGATCGTTTTGGAAATATTTCCTTGTAGAGTCGAAATATGGCCATTGTTCAGGGAACATCACTATCTCACACAAGACATTAATAAAGGTGCTAGATGCTGGCTTGCAATCTGGAATGGATACCCAGTTGGATTTGAATCAGCAATCCCTCTTCCAACAGGAACAATAAAAGAAAAATGTTGGAGAGAACATAGACTTGTGATTTTGCCAGACTTTCAAGGATTAAGTATTGGCGCTAAATTTTCAGAATGGTTAGGAGAGTCATATAAAAGACAAAACATCAGATTTTTTAGCAAAACAGCACATCCAAGACTTGGCGAATATAGAGAGTTTAGCGATAAATGGAAAGCAACATCAAGTAATAAAAAAAATTTAAGTAAAGCTTATATGAATGATCTTGATAGAGTTAGATCGGGCGGAAATTTAATACAAAATGAGAATTCTATAATGAGACATATGAATAGAGTTTGTTATTCTCATGAATACGTTGGAGATTAAAATGAATATTAAACTTCCATGGACTAAATTATATTACAGCGATTTTTTAAATGGTTGTAGAGGACTAACACATCAACAACGAGGTCTTTATTTTACGTTGTTTTGCTTGGCTGGTATAGAAAATGGTCGTGGTTTACCTAATAATTTTGATGAATTATGTCATAGTGTAAATATTTATGACAAAAACCCAGAAGTTGTTGAACAGTTAAAAGCAGATTTAACATTAGTATTAAACAAAAAGTTTGTTTTAGTTGAAAATCGCTATCATAATCAAAGACAATTAGACGATTTTAACAGCGAAATACAAACAATTATTAATAAAAGTAATGCTGGCAAGATTTCTGTTAACAACAAACGCTTAACAAAAGCTAAACAGAAGCTCAACACAGTATCTGAATCTGAATCTATATCTATATTTAATGATATAATATGGCCAAACTTAAAATTTAAAAAAGGGTCAAAAGTTGTTGCTCTTAACTCATATTTAAAAAAAGCATTTGATATAGATGAAAAAACACTAATTCAAAAATATAATGAACTTTGTTCAAATACTGCTGATCCTAAGTTTATTCCTCATTTTTCAACGTGGTTAAATCAAGAACGTTGGGAAGAAGAAATAGTTGTTAAAGAAGAAAAAGACGAATTTGGCATACAACCAAAAGACTCATATCGTAAATACGTTATTTTTGTAAAAAAAGGAATAAGAAGCACAGCAATTTCTGATGATATGGTTAAGGAAATGAGAAAAGAGGGACTTATTACAGAAGAAGAATATAAGGCATGGTAAAGAAAAATAAGAAAAAAAAAGCTAAAATTTCAGATTATGGCGCACAAACAATAATAAAAATTGATGGAAAATTAATACGTGTAGTAGATCAACAAGAATTTAGATTAACTTTTGGAAGTGCAACTGGAGACAGAAGAATAGAAAAAGTGCATAATTCAGTATTACAAAATTATTATGCTAGAGATTTATTAGACATTACGAATAGAGATAGAAATCAATTACGTTATATTGCTGGAAATAAATTTGAAATTACAAGTTATCACGCTGGATTACAGCAAAACGTAACAATGCAATATAAAGATAGATCGCAAGGATCAATGGAAGAATTTAATACAAATCATTTAGATTCTTTAAATAAATTTAGAGAAGCTTATAAATATCTTGGTAATTTAAGTAAGATAGCATGGCACGTAATTATAGATAATAAACCAGCAAAAAAACAAATGAATGAATTTAGAGAAAGTTTAGACGTGTTAATAGATTTCTATAAATTATAATGTTCTTGTCTTATTCTACTGTGTAAGAGAATTCGTAAATGATAGTAAATCTATAAATTCTAGTATTACGTCTAGAATTATTACAGGAACAAATTTTATGCTCTCTTTTTTGAGGGCTTTTTTTATGCTTAATGGACATATAAAACTGTTTGTAAGCGTAATTGTTCAAGCGATTTTAGACGCTTTAAATATTTTTTATAACAATAGCAAAAAAAACGAACAATATAATGAAGAAGCTATAAATTGGTTAATACATAAAGATTTTGCATATGTTTGCGATCTAGCTGATCTACATCCAGATTATGTTTTATACGTGTATTTACAATTAAAAGAATACAACGAACATTTAACTTACGAGCAAACACACAAAATATTACATGAAAAATTTACTAGATCACGATAACTTAATCTGTACAATGTTTTTACTAAATAATCCGAAAACAAATAAACCAGAATTAGTTGTTCATTTTAGTAATTTTGAGAATGAAAGAGACGCTTTAAATTTTGCATCAACATTTAAAGAAGATACAGAATTGCATACAGATATATTTCCAGACATAAGCGAGACTATACACTAATGAATAAGAAAATGGGAAGACCCACAAAATACAGCAAAACTATTACAAAAAACATATTAGAACGTTTAGCTCATGGAGAGTCTATACGTAGTGCTGTAACGTCTGAGGGTATTACATGGCCTACTTGGAGACTATGGATGCAGAAAGACGAAGAACTTAGAAATAAATATGCTCAGGCAAAACAAGATGGCATAGATTATACAGTTGACGAAGTAGAAGTTGTAACAAGAGACGCAATAGATAAAGCATCTAACAAGCAAATGGATATAGCTAGTATCAAAGCATTAGATATTTGGGCCAAGCATAAACAATGGAAAGCTAGTAAACTAGCTCCCAAAGTCTATGGATCAGATAAACAACAATTATCATTAACTAATAGTAATGGACAAACATTATCTATTGAATGGGAAAAATAGTCTTCCTTTGCTGTTTAACGTAGCGAGGTTTAAGTTTTACAACTATCTTGTTGTTATGATCAACATGAGATACTTTATAACGACCTGTGCTTAATTTAGAGATAGTTTCTTTATCTAGTTTTAGTTTATATATAGTCATACAATATTAGACGATTATATGCTGAAATTGTTTTAAAATAGTTTGAAAAAGATAATTACATGACTATAACTGTAAATGTATTGTTGTTAAAAGTTGTTGATTGGCTTTAATAAAATATGTTTCAGATACTTTTCTATACGAATGTTTACGTGAGAAAAAATATAAATTACGATAAGGATAATTATCGTAAGTAATAATTTATAAATATATTTTTGTATTCATTTTGTACTCAAAGTATTTTTCTAAGGTAGGCATAGGAAAACAAATCATTAATCAAGATTTGCTTTTTTTGACTTCGTAAAAATTTTTTAAGCAACCCCCAGCACTTCTAATTTTAGCTAAAGCAACCCATTTAAACTGCAACACAACTTTCTATAAGCTTTTTATGAAAAAGAAAAAAAAATCTATTGATCCTTTTAAAGAACTTGTAAAAGCGATGCAAAAGCGTGAAGATAATAAACGCAAGTATCCAGAAACAATGGGTAGAGGACAAGTTAAAGGACAAGACGTAGCCAGCATGAGAGAAATACTTGATAGCGAAAAGTGAAAATTACTATTCCCTACAAGCCACGTGAGTTACAGCTTAAAATACACGATAAGTTAAAAAGATTTAACGTCTTAGTTTGTCATCGGAGATTTGGAAAAACGATACTTTGTATCAATGAAATGATTAAGAAGTGCTTACAAAACTCTTTAGCAAGACCACGATATTATTATATTTCGCCAACGTATGCGATGAGCAAAAGAGCGGCTTGGGATTATTTGAAAGAATACACAAGCGTTATTCCTGATACACAGTATCACGAAACAGAATTACGTTGCGATCTTCCAACAGGTGGAAGAATACAATTACTTGGCTGTGAACGACCAGACTCTCTTAGAGGTTTGTATATTGACGGCGTAGTGCTAGACGAGGTGGCGCAAATGCCACCAAGACTTTGGACAGAAGTAATTAGACCAGCATTATCTGATAGAAATGGTTGGATGGTGGCAATAGGGACTCCAGCTGGACACAATACATTTTTTGATATGTATAATCACGCATTACACCAAGATGATTGGTACGCTGATACGTTTAAAGCAAGTGAAACAGGAATAATATCTGAGCTTGAATTAAACGAAGCAAAACAAATGATGCCACCTGAGGTATATGAAAGCGAATTTGAAGTTTCTTTTGACTCGTCTGCCATAGGAGCCATTTACGCAAAAGGTTTAACAAAAGCAGAAGAAGAAAATCGTATTACAAAAATTCCTTACGATACGTCTCTCAAAGTTAATACGTTTTGGGATTTAGGAATGGCAGATAGCACAGCTATTTGGTTTGTTCAGCAAAAAGGATCAGCTTTTCACGTTATAGACTACGAAGAACATACTGGAGAGGGTCTAGAATATTACGCTGAAATGCTACAAGATAAAAATTATTTGTACGATACGCATTATTTACCACATGATGCTAATGTGCGAGAAATTGGAACAGGCGTTTCACGTTTAGAAACAGCTCAAAGTCTTGGTCTTAGAACGTCAATCGTTCCAAAACTTAGCATTGAAGATGGAATAAACGCTGTAAGACAGATTTTATCACGTTGTTGGTTTGATTATGACAACTGCAAAGAGGGTTTAGACGCATTAAGACAATATCGCTGGGCTACAACGCAAAAAGGAGACATAAAAGCGAAACCTGTTCATGATTGGACAAGTCATGCTTCTGATAGTTTTAGATATTTTGCTGTTGGAAACAATCAATCAAGTTATTGGAGTACAGAAATAGAGTACCCGCAAATAGGAATAGTATAAATGAAATTAACAAAAACAAAATTACTAGCTTTAATATCGCAAGAAGTTGAAAACTCTCTTGGTTTTTATTCTAGTGATTTAGCAACACAACGAAAAGAAGCACTAAAATATTATTTAGGCGAGCCATATGGAAATGAAACAGAAGGCAGATCAAGTGTTGTATCACAAGATTTATTAGAAGTTGTTGAGTCTATAATGCCAAGTCTAATGCGTATGTTTACGCAACAAGACAAAATAGTACACTTTGAGCCAACACAGCCAGAAGATGTTCCGTACGCTGAACAAATATCTGACTATTGTAATTACGTATTTACAAAAGATAATAATGGTTTTGAAATATTGTACTCAATGTTTAAAACAGCATTGTTACAAAAAAATGGTTTCTGTAAAATTTATTGGAAAACATCAAAAGAACAAAAAAAAGAGTCATATAAAAATTTAACAGAACCAGAATATCAAGCACTATTAGTTGATGATGAAGTTGAAGTTGTAAGTGTAGAACAAAAAGAAGATACGTTAATGGGTGCTCCTATTATTACGTTTGATGTAGAAGTTAAAAGAGTTAAAGATTATTCTAAAGTACAAATTGATCCGGTTCCTCCCGAAGAAATACTTGTAAGCAAAAGAGCAAAATCATTAAAAGATTGTGATTTTATTGCTCATAGAGTTTCTAAAACTGTATCAGAATTAATTGATATGGGTTTTAACAAAAAAGATGTTGAAAGTCTGCCAAGCTCAGAAGAAGAAACATTTAACACAGAAGCAGTTGTAAGACGTAGCTATGATGATGATACAGTTGAGCTAGAAGCAAGTACAATTGATCCATCTTTACGTGTAGTACAAATAACTGAGTGCTACATGAAAGCTGATTTTGATAATGACGGCATAGCTGAGTTAAGAAAAATTATTGTTGGTGGAAGTGGTTACAATAATTATATAATTTTAGAAAACGAAGAAATTCCAGTAATGCCTTTTGCTATGGTATGTGCTTTACCAATGCCATTTAGATTTTTTGGTTTATCTTTTTATGATTTACTTGCTGACGTACAGCAAATGTCCACAACAATTTTACGTCAAACTTTGGACAATATGTATTTACAAAATGCAGCCAGAACAGTTGTCGTAGATGGACAAGCAAATTTAGACGATCTATTAACAACAAGACCAGGTGGCATAGTTAGAGTTAAAAGCCCTAATGCTGTTACACCAATGCAAACGCCAAACTTCTTAAATGAAGGTCTTGCTATGATGCAAAAAATAGACGAGATAAAAGAAAAAAGATCAGGCGTGCCTAAGCAAAATATGGGTCTAAATCCTGACACAATTAATAAAAGCCACACAACGGCAGCTTCTACAAATCAAATGATGATGGCTGGAACGCAAAGAGTTGAGCTTATAGCTCGTAATTTTGCTGAGGGCGTAAAAGATATATTTAAAAATATTATGGCTGTTGTTTGTGAGTATCAAGACACGCAACGCATTATAAGATTACGTGGCGATTTTGTGCCAATGAATCCAAGAGAGTGGACAAATCGTTATGATGTTACAGTACAAGTTGGACTTGGAACAGGAAATCAAGATCAAAGACTACAAGTTTTACAACAAGTTTTATCGGTACAAGAAAAGTTAATACAAGCTGGAGGTTTAGGATTGGTAACGCCTCAAAATATCTACAATACTTTAGAAAAATATTTAGAAAATGCAGGATACAAAGATGCAAGTCAATTTTTTATTAACCCAGCAACAGTACCACCACAACCACAACAACCAAAAAGACCTGATCCTGCTTTAGATTTAGCAAATCAACAAATAGAATTGCAAAAACAAAGAGCAATTGGCGAATTAGAATTAAAAAGACAAAAACAAGAAGCTGATAATATAATAAAAATGCAACGTTTAAATTTAGATGAACAAAAATTAGCAACGCAAGTTGTAAAAGATCAAAAAGTAGATGATTTGGAAAAAGAAAAATTGGCAGCTAAAATATTACAACAAGGATTAAGCTAATGGCACCTTTTGATCCTTTTATGAAAAGTAAAAAAGCACAGACAATTATTGATGATTATTTAGATGGTAATTTTGCATCTACTCCAAATGTAAATAGTGCAGGAGTTTTTAGAAACCCCGTGTTTGATCTACGTACGGAACAAGAAAACGCTGGAACGTTAGACCCTTCAGCTTTATATCCGAATCCACAATTAGATTTTTCTGTTCCAGACACACCAGTTGATCCATGTCCTCCCGGATATCAACTTATAGATGGCGTATGTCAACCAATGGAAAATTTTGGACAATCAGCATATGATGAAAATACAACTGGAGATGGTTTTGTAGATGATAGAAAATATATGTCTATTGATGATATGCGTAATGCAAGTGATGAAGAACTTCTTGAATATTTAAAAGATGGTTTTCTAAGTAATAGTGCTTTAGGTTTTCTTCCAAGCAAAGGAAGTAATGTTACATTAAAAGGCGGTTTTATGCCTGCACAATTTCAACTTTTATTTGGTAAGCAAAATCAAATGAGACAAGATTTTATAAAAAATGAATTAATGAAAAGAGGTTATTTTACAGGAAACTTTGATAATAATCAAAATCCAATATTTAATATTGCCAATAAAAATATTAATCCAATGCAATTTAATTCTTTAACAGGTGGAACAAATGAAGGCATAGAGTCTATGCTTCCTGCAAATACTGGTGGACCAGTTACCGATGTATTTGGCGATACATATCAACAAGTTTATAATACTGGAACTGGAGATATTGGATATACATTTACAAGTGCAAATCCACAAGACCCAGTAGCAAATGTTTACAATAATCCAAATGCAACAAATAATACAACAGCAACTTATGGCACAGGTAGAGGTGGCACATCAGATAATCAAATGACAGGTGGTGGTACTGTAATAATTGGAGGAAACCCTTTTGGTTCCGAAAAAGTAGATGATTATGATGATGATAGTTCAGGTATTTAATGGCAGATAGAGAAGAAGAAAAAATAAGAGGACAACAAGCAAAAGAATTACTAGAAAATCCAATTTTTAAAGAAGCAGTACAAAAAGTTTCTGAGGAACTTGATCTTGAATGGATTAGTTCTCCAGTAAGAGACACAGAAGGACGAGAAAAAATTTACATGATGAAAAGAATGTTAAACGTTCTTCTTGTGCAAATAAAATCCGTTGTTGAAACGGGTCAATTAGCAACAAAACAAACAGATAAACAGGAGTTATAATGGTAGACCAACCTCAAGTTGAGGAGTCTGGCGTTTCTAAACCAACCTATACTACAGAAGAAACTGCCAAGGCGTTCACGACACTTTTAAATAAAGAGACCGAAAGTAATGAGCAAATTGAACCAGAAGCAAAAGAGAATAACGATATTGAGCCGCAAGAAGAGGTGACCGATGAATTATTTGAAAGTGTTGATGGAGATAACATAGAAGATAACACAGAAGCCAACTTAAAAGCAGAACAGGAGCTATACAAAGTCAAGATCGGTGATCAAGAATTGGAAGTTACCCTTGATGAAGCTTTGAGAGGTTACCAACGTGAGTCTGACTATACAAAAAAAACTCAGGAGTTAGGAGATCAACGTAGAGAGTTACAAACTCAACGTGAAACACTAGCTAAAGAGTTAGAGTCGGTCAAAAGTTCTAGAAATCAATATGAACTACAATTAGCAGAAGTAACAAAACAACTGCAACCTAACCAAAACATAGATTGGGATCAATTATATACAAATGATCCTGCACAATATGTTAAGTTAAAAGCTGAGGAAGAACAGCGAAAAGAAGCCCTAGCTTTAGTTCAACAAGAACAAAAGAAAATTCAGGACGAGAAACGTAAAGAGCAACAAAAAATATATGATGAATATATTGCTAAAGAACGTCAAATATTGGCAGAAAAAATGCCAGTATATACTGATAAAGTTAAGGGACCAGAATTTGCGAAACGTTTAGTAAATTTTGCAAAAGAAAGTGGTTATACAGATCAAGAAATAAGTATGATGGTTGATCATAGATCATTGTTATTATTGGCAGATGCGTATCGTTATAATCAAATTAAAAAAGCAAAATTGGCTAATAAAAAAGTTTCTAAAAATTCAAAAACTGTTTCTTCAAATGCCGCAAATGTACGTGAAAATGCAGAAATTAATGAACGTGTTGATAATAGAATGAAACGTTTAAAGAAATCTGGAACACTTCGTGATGCACAATCGGTGTTGAAAGAGATGTTTCAAAATTAACTAGGAGATTAATATGGCTGTACCTACAAATACGGTAGAAACATACAATCGAGTTGGTATACGTGAGGATCTTGCTGATGTTATTTATAATATAACGCCGTCGGAAGTTCCTTTTATGTCCAATGCTGCCAAGGGAACTGCTAGCCAAACTTTATATGAATGGCAAACAGACTCATTAGAAGCGGCAGGGGCCAACTCACAAAAAGAAGGTGACGATTACGCTTTAGATAGTCGTAACGCAACCGTAAGACTAAACAATAATACAAACATTTCAGCTAAAACAGTTGGTGTATCTGGATCAGATCAAGCTGTAACTAACGCTGGAAGAGGAGACGAACTAGCTTATCAAATGGCTAAAGCTGGAAAAGAACTAAAACGTGATATGGAATTCATGAACGTTGGAGTTGAAAATGCAAAAGCGGCTGGATCGTCTGGAACTGCAAGAGAAAGTGCAAGTGTTGGCACATGGTATGGTGGCAATATTCCTGGTACTTCAACTGCGGCAGGTAACTTCTCAACTAATGGTTCTCCAAGTGCAACTCCGGCAGGTACGGGGGCTACGGCAATTGCTGGTGGAACTAATAGAACTTTTACAGAAGCACTATTAAAAACAGGATTAAAAAAATGTTATGAGCTTGGTGGAAATCCAGACGTTGTAATGATGTCTGCTTCTCACAAGCAATTAGCTTCTGCTTTTTCTGGTGTTGCTACACTATACAAAAACGCTGATGATAAAACTGTCATTGGTGCAGTGGATGTATATGTATCTGATTTTGGCGAAGTATCATTTGTTCCAAACAGACATCAACAAGCTAATAGAGTTGATATTTTGGAAATGGATAAGTGGGAAATTGCTTATCTTAGACCATTCCAAACTAAAGACTTAGCATCTTCTGGTGATAACGAAAAAAGACTACTCTTAGCTGAGTGGACTTTGGTAGCTAGATCGCCAAATGCTAACTTTGGTATTTTTAACCTAACTGCATAATTTTTGTAGAAAGGGATAGGGAGGGGATTATCCCCTCCTTATTTTAACTTTAACTTACGAGGTACTTACAATGCGTGGAATGAAAAAATCAAAAAAAATGAAAAAATCTTCTGGTGTTTTTAACGAAGATAAAAAAAGCAAAAAAACTAAAAAGAAAAAGAAAAAATAATGTCAAAGAAAATTTGGATTGATGACAAAAATAGCGACTCAGTTATCAAAACAAAAATGCACATTGACGAGTCGGAAAATAAATATCATTTTGAAGATGTGCAAGACGTTCAACCAATATTAGAACGTAATAAATTTGAAGCAAAAAACGATTTATATAAAGTTCGTGGAATGCAAGATGCAAAAATGTATAAAGTAGCATCTATTCCATTAATCGTTGTTCAGCAACTTGCTCAAAAAGGCATCATGTCAAACGCTGGAAGAATAATAGACAAAGATCGTTTTAAAAAATGGTTAAACGATCCAGAAAACAAACATTTTAGAGTGTATCAAGGAAATGTATAATGGCTTTAGACACATACGCAAATTTAAAAACAGAAATAGCAAATTATCTAAACAGAAGTGATTTAACGGAACATTTAGATACTTTTATTGATTTAGCAGAAGCTAGACATTCCAGAGATTTGCGAGTGCGTGAAATGGAAACAATAGACACGTCAATAACAACTGTTGCTGGAACACAAAGTTATAATTTACCAACTGGTTATTTGGAAATGCGTTATGTGTTATTTCAATCTAGTCCATTTACTCAATTAAATTATACTGCGCCTGCAGATTTTTTTAGAGTACATAATGTTGGAGCAGGAACTGGGGCCCCATCTAATTATACAATAGTTGGAGATAAATTATTTTTAGGAAAAACTCCTGATAGTGCAACAACATTAGAATTAGGTTTCTTTAAAAAACCAACTGCATTATCAGATAGCAATACCACAAATAGTATTTTAACAAATTTACCTGATTTGTATTTGTATGCAAGTTTGGCAGAAACGGCACCATTTTTAGTGCAAGATGAACGTTTACCTATATGGGCTCAACTTTATCAAGAGGGAACTAAAACAGCAAACAACACAGCACAAAGAGGAAGAACTTCTGCTACGCCTTTACAAATGTCTGCACTTAGAGTTGTATAATGCCACAAGTAGAATTTGGACAGCTACAAGCTGATCTTCCGTCATATCAAAATTCTGGCGCAATTAAAGTTGATGGTGTAATTCCGCTAGCAAAAGGATATAAATCTTTTCCAAGATTTGTTCCATTAAGTGGCACTGGATTAAACACAACGCCAGTTGGATTATTTACAAGTTTTAGTGCTGGTGGATCAACAAACTATGCTGGAGATACAACTAAATTGTATCAAATGGATAGTAGTCTTGTTTTTCAAGATAAATCAAAGTCTGGTGGATATAATAATTCTACTACTGAGGGATCAAGAGACTTTTGGCAGTTTACACAATTTGGAGCTAATATAATTGCAACAAATGGAGCTGATAATATACAAAAATTTGAAGAGGGCGTTGATAGTGCATTTTCTGATTTAGTAAGTATTAAAGCAAAATTTTTAGCTGTAATAAGAGATTTTGTTGTTGCTGGATTTACAACTGAGTCTGGAACAGTTTACAATCAACGTGTTAAGTGGTCTGGTTTAAATGATAGTTCTACATGGACACCAAGTCAAACAACACAATCTGGTTTTCAAGATATTGTTGGAACTCATGGATCAGTTCAAGCAGTTGTTGGTGGAGAAAGTTTTGGAATTGTTTTTATGGAAAGAGCAATTTACAGAATGGACTATGTTGGAAGTCCTTTAATATTTCAGTTTAATAAAGTAGCTGACAATATAGGAGCTTTTGCTCCAAAAAGTGTTGCATCTTTTGGTAATAGTATTTTTTTCTTAGCACAAGATGGTTTTTATAAATTAGAGGGTGGCCAAAAATTAACGCCTATTGGCAAAGGTCGTGTTGATGAATTTTTTTTAAATGATGTTACTTCTAATTTTGAAGGAATATGCTCAGCTATTGATCCAAACAACTCAATGGTTGTGTGGTCATATAGAGGAGATGGCGCAACTGGAACAAGTACAATTAATAATAAATTAATTTGTTATAATTTTAACGTTGATAAATGGTCAACTTGTAGTGATCAAGATGTTCAATTTATGAATAGTGCATCACAAGAAGCATTTACAACATTAGAAAGTTTAGATGTATTAGGAACATTAGACGGACTTCCTAAAAGTCTTGACAGTTTTTTTTATGATGAAGGAATTATTGGATTAGGTGCTTTTGACTCCAATAAAAAATTTGGAAAGTTTTTAGGAGCTAGTTTAGATGCAGAAGTTGATTCTACTGAATTTGAAGGAGCTAGTGAAAGAAGATCAACATTAATAAACGCAAGACCAATTGTTGATGCAAACGGAAACGACACTACAATAACAGTAACACCAATTACTAGGTCATCACAAGCTGACGCTTTATCTGTTGGAGCAGAAACAACAACAAGAACAAGTGGAGATTGTCCTTTAAGATCAACGTCAAGATACCATAGATTAAGAATTAAGGTATCTGGAAATTTTAATACAATGTCTGGAGTTGATGTTGAGTCTAGACCAGAAGGAAAAAGATAATGAAAAAAGAACTAACTAAAAGACAAAAAGATGCCATGGCAAGACATAAAAAATCACATGGTCATACTGCTAAACATATGAAAATGATGAAAGATTTAATATTAAAAAAAGGAAAAACATTTACAGAAGCACATAATATTACAATGAAAAAAATAGGTAAGTAATGCCTAATCAATTTCTAAATGTTCCTTTATCTATGCCAGATCAAGGACAACATATTAGATTAATATCAAATGTTTTAAACAATACTATAGACGGAAAGTTAAACTCTACTGGAGATGTAACTTTAAGAGCAAATCAAACAACAACTACTCTTACTGACGAAAGAATAGGTGGAGACTCAATAATATTGTTTATGCCAATTACGGCAAATGGAAATACTGCAAAAACTAATTTGTTTGTTTCTGCAAGATCAAAAGGAACAGCAACATTAACTCACGCATCATCTAGCAACACAGATCAAAATTTTGGTTACGTTGTTATTGGATGATTACACAAGTTCCTAAAGAAGATGTTATATATATATGGGATCAAATAGAAAGTTATATAACAAAAGCTTTAGATGATAGTTATATTTCTAGAGATGTTTTAGACGGAATTATAACTAACAAATTTCAATTATTTATTAGTTGGAATAACAAAGAAGTGGAAAGTGCAATTGTAACAGAAGTTGCAGACTATCCAAGAAAACGTGTTCTAAGATATGTTCTCGCTGGAGGAAAAAACTTAGAAAATTGGTTAATACCAATACAAAAAAAAATAGAAGAATTCGCAATTAAAAATCATTGTCAAGCTGTAGAAGTAGCTGGGCGAAAAGGTTGGTTGCGTAAATTAAAAGGATTTAAACAAAAAATATATTTAATGAGTAAAGAACTATGAGCAAAGGATCAAACCCAACTAATGTAACAACCACAACGAGTGCTGAGCCAAGTGAGTTTGTTAGACCATATGTAACAGAAGCTTTTGACCAAGCACAAAACTTGTTTCAATCAGCTTCACCTAATTTTTTTCCAAATCAGACGTACACAGATTTTGCGCCTGAAACAACTGCGGCATTAAATTTAACAACACAAAGAGCATTAAACAATCCTTTACTTTCTTCTAGTCAAACAGAAATAAATAAAATTTTATCAGGAGATTATTTATCCCCAACAAGCAATCCTTTTTCACAAGCATTATATAATCAAATTGCTGGAGATGTAACTTCCGGAGTGCAATCACAGTTTAGTAAAGCTGGAAGACTAGGTAGTGCTGCCAATCAAGCCGTATTAGCCGAAGAATTAGGAAAAGTTGCAAATCAAGTTTATGGCGATCAATATAATCGTGAACGTGAAAACATGATGGCAGCTACACAATTAGCGCCACAATTAGCACAAGCAGATTATTCAGATATACAAGCTTTAGCTGGTGTTGGACAAACTAGAGAAGCGATGGATATGGCAAAAATACAAGACGCTATGGCTCGTTTTGATTTTGAACAACAAAAACCATATTACAAATTAAGAGAATATCTTGGATCAATTGGAGCAAACGTTCCAACAACTACTGCAACAACAAGACCAGTATTTAGAAATCAAGGTGCTGGATTACTTGGTGGTGCTTTACAAGGCGCACAATTGGCTGGACAAATACCAGGACTTGGAGCTGGAATGGGTGCAATCGGTGGTGGATTATTAGGAGGGTTTTTCTAATGGTAGTTTCTTTTCGTAATCCAAATAATTTATACAATCCTAATAACCCAAATAGAGGAGAAGAATTTACTGGAACTAATTTTTTAGGTAATCCAAATTTTCCTCAATATAGTGCATTACAGGCAGGACAAAATTTCTATTCTAACTTACCAAATTATAGAGGTAACGCATATGGAGTAAACAATCCAGTATTGCCTAATACATCAAAAGGTTCTTCTTCACTTGGTCAACAAATGAATATGAATAATGAAATGGGTATGGCAAATAGACAAGCTACATCAACTAATACGCCACCTAATTTTAGAAATAATTTATTAAATTATGCTCTTAGCCCATCTGGAAAAGGAATGGCACAAGGATTATTAGAAGCTAGTGGATATTCAAATACTCCAGTTTCTATGGGTCAAGCATTAGCTTTAGGAATGAAAAGATCAAATGAAGCTCAACAATACGCTGACGCACAAAAACTAAAAGAGCAACAATTTCAATTTCAAAAAGATCAAGCAAAAATAAACGAAAGATTAGTTGAGAGTCAAATATTTAAAAATATGAATCCTCAACAAGCATTAAGCAATACAGCAAAACAAATGAAAGATGCTTTTCCGAATTTAATACCAGGTACTCCTGAATATCAAAATAAATTTATGGAGTTACTAAAAAACAACGCATCAAATGTAACCATTACTAACGAAGCTCAAGGAAAAGGAGCTGAAACAATGGCTGAATTAGATGCAAGAGACGTTTCTGATACTAGAAAACTTGTCAATAATAATTTTGAATTAATTTCACGATTAGGAATAATGGAAAGCTTAGTTGATGATCCTGATTTTACAACAGGCCCTTTAACTGCATCTACTTTACCAATTAGAAAATTTTTAGCTGAACAAGGTTTTCTTACAGATGATGCTAAAGAAAAAGTATCTAAACAACAATTGTTTGAAGCTTATGCTAACTATTTAGTTCCACGTATGCGTGTTGTTGGCTCAGGTTCAACTTCTGATTTTGAAGCTCAATTATTTGCTAGTGCAACTGCAGGATTAGGAAAAGACGAACAATCAAACAGAATTCTCGTAAAAAGTTTTAAATTAATGCAAGATCATATGAAGTTTGCCGCACAAGAAAAAGAGGATTATTTTTATCGTAAATTACCAAATGGAAGCATAGCTTATAACTTGCAAGGTTTTAATCAACACATGGAACAAAAGTTAAAAGAAAAACCAATATTTAAAAAATACGAAAGCGATCAAGCTTTTGATGATGCAATAAATAATGGATCGTTAAAAAAGAATGAGCTGTATTATGACATGGTTAGCAATCAATTTAGAATTGTTGATGATGCTATGATCAAAGATGCACAACAAAATAAAGGATAATTACTATGGGAATGGCTGCAAGTGATACTAAACAAGAAGAAAAAAGAGGTTATTTTGATATAGTGCGTGATGGCGCAAGAGCATTAGCACAAGGTATAACTTTTGGAACTGCTGACGAATTAGAAGCTTTTGTTAGATCATACATAGATAGTGATAAATCATATTCTGAGTTACGAGACGAAATAAGAACAGATATAAATCAATTTAGACAAAATAGCCCATATGCTGCCTATGGATTAGAAATTTTAGGATCACTTCCAAGTGGAGTTGCTGGAGTTGGAAAAACATTGGCTGGAACGGCTGTTAGATCAGCAATTATGGGTGGGGCCTATGGAGCTGGAGCATCAGAAGGAGACATTGTAGATAGAGCAAAAGGAGCCGCTATTGGAGGAGCAATATCAGGAGCGGCAGGACCATTAGTGCAAAAAATTATGCCAAATGTAAGTGCTGGCGCTAAAAAATTAATGGATAAAGGTGTTAATCTTACACCAGGTCAAGCAACTAAAGGAACTCTTGTTGGAAGTACAGTTAACGCATTAGAACAAGGATCAACAAGTTTACCATTAGTTGGAACTATGGTTAAAGGAGCTTTAAATAAATCAACTGAAAGTTTCAATCGTGCTGCCATAAATGATGCTCTTAAATCTATTAATAAAGTTGTTCCAAAAAATTTAACAGGAAGAAAAGCAATTGAGTGGGCAAAAAACGAAATATCTAATTCATATCAAGATGTTATTGGCAAGATGCAATTAAATAATGCTGACGAATTAGTTGATATTGTGTCTACTGTATCTACAAACTTAAAAGGTAATATAGATAGTAAATTATATAATAATTTTAATAATAAAATTAGTGAAATAATAATTGCTAGAGTTAAAGATGGAAAACTATCTGGTCAAGCATTACAAAACGTACAAATTGACGTAAAAAAATTAATTAATCAATATATTAAAAATGGTGGAACTGCTGAAAGAGAAATGGCAGATGCTTTAACTACTATTTTAAGTGGAAAAACTGACGATGCAGGATTAAAAATTGTTAATGGTTTAGATGATCTATTAATAAGAGATAACGCCCCTGAATTAGTAACGCAATTTAAAAATACAAACAAAGCATTTTCATTGTTTAACCCAATACAAGATGCCTCAGTTGCTTCTGTAACTTCTGGAGGAACTTTTACGCCTAGCTCGTTATTATCTTCTCTAAAAAAATCAGATATTACAAGTAATAAAGGTCAATTTGCAACAGGAAGTGCAAAAGATAATTTACAAGATTTAGCAGAAACAGGATCAGAAATTGTTGGAATAAATTTACCAAATTCTGGAACTGCTGATAGATTAGCTACAAAAGATATTTTAACTGCTGGAGCCGGTTTAGTTGCCGGAAATGCAGGAGTTATTGATCCAGGAATTTTGTTAGGATCAGGTTTAATCGCTGGAATGTATTCTAAACCAGTACAAAACATTACAACAGGAGCTTTAATAGGAGCTGGAGGTTTTGCCCAAGATGCCGTGGCTCCAATTGCAGGAAATATTGCCGCTGGCATGGGAGGAAATAATTAATGACAGTATCAAATTACAGCACAACATCAGCAAATAATACATCAATAAATAGTATAAGTATTGCTGAGGGAATGCCACCCTCAAACGTTAATAACGCTATTAGAAATGAACTTGCAGATTTAAGAACATATTTAAATGATAAAGAGTGGTTTATAGTTGGTGATCGTGATGGAAGTTGTACGTTTACTAGAGCAAGTGCAACGTCTGTTACAGTAGCATCAACAAATGTTACAAGTGATTATCATGCTAATAGACGTGTTAAAATTGTGGGTAGCAATACAGGCACAATATTTGGAATAGTAGCTTCCTCATCTTTTTCAACTAACACGACAATTAATTTTACTTTTGATAGTGGATCAATAAGTGGATCCGATACAAATGTTGATGTCTTTGTTGGATCGCCATTTACTAATCCTGCTATACCAGTTGTTAATGATAACAGTTTAGGAACAAGTCAAATTTTACCTCCATCGCAAAATTCGGTAAAACAATACGTTGATACGCAAATTACTGGACAGGACCTAGATGTTTCTGATGGCTCAACTGCTATTGCGATTGATCTTGATAGTGAAACTTTAGGTTTACTTGGTGGCACAGGTATTGACTCAACTGCTTCTGGAAATAATGTTACTTTAGCAATTGATAGCACAGTTGCTACACTTACTGGTAGTCAAAC
>MDTG01308933.1_pt1 | contig 28851 bp, 31 predicted proteins | sample 811421 | NCBI WGS metagenome assembly MDTG01 (sample SAMN05326645, study PRJNA326480) | marine metagenome | isolation source: seawater | place: Pacific Ocean: South East | collected 2011
AAGACAGAATCTTTAATGCGTAGATTTGGTCAATTTGTTGATAGTTTAGGAGGTAAATATATTACAGCAGAGGATGTAGGCATGAGTACTAAGGATATGGAGCATGTTCTAAAAGAAACTAGGCATGTCACAGGTATTCCGGAGAATATGGGAGGTAGTGGAGATCCATCACCTGTTACTGCATATGGAGTATATATGGGTATGAAAGCAGCAGCAAATTATAGATGGGGAAATGATTCTCTAAAAGGAAAATCTATTTTGGTGCAAGGAGTTGGTCATGTAGGCGAGCACCTTGTAAAACATCTTCAAAGTGAAGATGCGCATGTAATTATCAATGATATAAATAGTGAATTATTAAATAAAGTTTCTTTAAAATATAATACGGATGTAGAGCTAGGAGATGCAATTTATGATTTAGATATTGATATTTATGCTCCTTGTGCATTAGGAGCTACATTAAATCCTGGTACAATTTCTCGTTTAAGATGCTCAGTAGTTGCAGGAGCAGCAAACAATCAATTAGAAGATGAATATAGAGATTCAAACCTATTGTTAAACAGGAAAATTGTATATGCTCCTGACTTCTTAATTAATGCAGGAGGATTAATTAATGTTTATTCTGAGATTAATGGATATGATAAAATAAATGCTCTAAAACAAACAGAAGAGATATATAACACTACCTTAAAGATACTTTCCAAGTCAGAATCTGAATCAATTACTACTCATGCAGCAGCATTAATGATAGCAAAAGAAAGAATATCCAAAAAGAGAAGCTATAATAATAATGTTAAGTAGAAGGCATATTAGGTTAAAAGTTATGCAGTCTTTATATTCTTATTTTTCTAAAAAGGAAGATGATATAGAACTGTCAGTTAAATCTATGTCTGTTCATATTAATCAAGTTCAAGATCTTTATTATTTAGTTTTTTCACTATTAATAGAGATTATAAAATATAGTGACAGATTTTTAGAAAACGCAAAAAAAAAACACATCCCTTCAATAGTAGATTTAAATCCTAATAAAAGGTTTTCTAAAAACAATTACACATTACAACTTTTAAATAATGACATTTTATTAGAGAAAACTAATAGCTTACTACATGTCTGGATAGATAACGATCATGATATAATTAGTAAGTTATTTAAGAAAATATATCGTTCTAGTATTTATTCTTTATATATACAAAATCAAGATCAAGATTTGTCTATTGATCAAAAGTTTATAATTAATGTATTAAATGATTATGTTCTTAATGATGAGTTGACTCATCATATATTAGAAGAACATAGTATTTATTGGCTTGATGATTTACCTTTTGTAACAGCAATTATTATTTATAATATAAAATCAAATATAATTGTTTGTCCTCCATCTGTTTTTAAGGATAATACTGACAAGTATTTCACTTTAGACCTTTTTAGAGAGACAATTGTTAATAATAAGTTTTATGAAGATATTATTGTTAATATTGCAGAAAATTGGGATTTAGATAGAATAGCCCTCATGGATAAAATATTATTAAAAATGGCTTTTACTGAGATTTTAAACATGAAAGATTTGCCTGTTAAGGTTTCAATGAATGAGTATATTGAAATATCAAAATATTACAGCACGAAGAAAAGTAAATCATTCGTTAATGGGATACTTGATAAAGCTGTAAAGCAGTTTTATAGAGATGAAAGGATAAAATAATTTTTAAATTTGACATGAAGAAATCAGTATTAGTTATTTTTATTTTTATTTTTTCTTGTATTAATAAGCAAAATGATATGGATTTAGTTAACAACCCAATAACAGCTAATGGAACTGATAAAAATATTGTTGCCCCATTAATTATGTTACCTGAGACATCTTTTGATTTTGGAGAGATAAAACAGGGGGAAAGTGTTGCTCATGATTTTATGATTCGTAATATAGGTAAAGAGAGATTGCTTATCCATTCCGCAAAAGGTAGTTGTGGTTGTACAGTTTCAGATTTTCCTAAGGAACCAATATTACCTGGTGAAGAAGCATATGTTAAAGTAGTTTTTAACACTACAGGAAAAAAAGGTAAACAAAAAAAAACAATTACATTGCTAACAAATGCCATTCCTAATGTGAAAGTTTTAACAATTATAGCAGATATAAAAATAAATTAAATAAAAAAACATGATTTTATTACAATTATCAGAAAACTCAAGTATTCCTACATTAATAATGTTTGGTTTATTTTTTATCATAATGTATTTTTTTATGATAAGACCACAGATAAAAAAACAAAAGAAGGAACAAGAATATCGCATGAGTCTTAAGAAAGGAGATTCAATAGTTACTATTGGAGGTATTCATGCTAAGATATTATCTATTAAAAAAGATATATTTATTATTGAAACACATGGAGGCACAACATTAAGCATACAGAGAAATGCAGTTTCAATGAATATAAAAGATAGTAAAAATAATTAGTATTTATTTATATTGATATCACAGATAATAGCATAATGATCAGATAGTATTTTTTCTTTCTTTTCATAATTAGAGCTTGAGAAAATCTTATCATGCATGATATAGTCAATCCTTGATCCAGGAATTTTAGTGTGTGTTTTACCTATTCCAACACCTGATCTTGTAAAACTATCAATAAGGTTACCTTTTATTTTGTAATATGCATATGAAACAGGAGTATCATTAAAGTCACCACATATAATTATAGGATATGGAGATTTTTCCATATGTTTTTTAATATAATTAACTTGTTTTCCACGTAATTTATAACTCTTTTTCATTTTATGTATAATGCCTAAAACTCCTTCTTTTATTGAGGATTGGCTTGATCTATTTATAAAAGAATAATCTTTGTTGTTAAACCAATTTGATGCTAAATGAATATTATACACTCTAATTGTATCATTATTAATTACAATATCAGAATATATGCAGTTATTATTTATATTATTCTCTTTAATATTTATACTTGATTTATTAATTTGAGGATAGTTACTATATATTGCTAATTTTGATTGACTTTGATTGGCTTTCATATTAATGTGTACATAATCATAGTTAATATCAGGTAATGTGTCATTATGTATATGAATTTCCTGTATACAAAGAATATCAGCTTTTTCATTATTAATAAATTTATATATCTCTTTTTTTTCTATCTTAGGAAGCCATTTATATGCATTGAATAATCTAACATTATATGTCATAAATTTTATATTGTTTTCTAGTTTATTCTGATTAGGTCGTACTCCGATGTATCTATCTATATATTGAATTCCTATTAATAGTATAATAATATTTGCCCATAATTGCTTTTTTAGTTGTGAGAACCAATATATTAGGAATAAAAAATTAATTATAAATAATATAGGAAATAGTAATCCAAAAAAAGAAATAGGCCAAAAAATATTTGGGTTAAGATATTGAGATATATATGAAAGTAGTAATGCTAATAGTGATATTGAGTTTATTAAGAAGATAATTTTATTAATTATATTAAGTTTTTTCATATCATTTTTTACTTGCATTAAACAATATTTTTTTCTCTTCTTCATTTAAACTTTTGTATCCAGATCTAGCAATCTTATCAAGAATAGAATCTATTTTTTTATTTTTTTTATTTTCTTTTTGATTAAATAAATAATCATCTTGATATTTAGATCTACTTTTAAATTTATTTTTTGATTTAAAAGGATTTATCTTATAAAGATACTTTATGAAGTGGTTTTTTGAATAGATATTTTTATTTTGTTGTTTTATATATAAGAAACCAAAAGCAGCACCACCTAAATGAGCAATATGTCCTCCAGGATTTCCATTTGGAATATTTAAGATGTCTAATAGTATATAAATAATTGCAATATTCTTTAGTTTTATATTTCCTATTATTGGTAAGTGGATATTATATTTCGGTTTATATGTAGCTATTGCAATTATTATTGCAAAAACAGAGGCTGAAGCTCCCAATGCAAGTACATTAATTGCTTTATTTTGTAATACAGGAATATAGTTGTATGCGGCAATAAATAATAGACCGCCAGTTATACCACCAAGAAAATACGAAATTAATAATTGCTTTTCATTTAGATTTTCTAAAAATATTTTGCCAGCAAAGTATAGCCATATCATATTAAAAATAAGATGAAATAAATCTTTATGCATGAACATATATGTTAATAAGGACCATGCTTGATTTACTAGTTTTTCTTTATTAGCAGGCAACAAGAATCTTTCAAATATATATACTGTTTCTATTTGATTTAGAAAATAGAAGATATCTATAATATTAAATAATATGAATATAAATATGTTAATATATATTAGTTTGAAAAGAATATTTTTTTTCCTAAATTTTTCTAATATATTTTTGATTATATTTTTCATTAATAGAAGTTATTATTATTTTTCTGCCAATATTTAATTATAATATAACCAACGATTGCTCCTCCTAGATGTGCAAAGTGAGCAATATTATCTCCTTCTACAGCTCTAACTCCCGCAATAAGTTCAAGTATAGCATATCCAATCACAAAATATTTAGCTTTTATAGGTACAGGTGGGATTAAAAGGAATAATTTTGTATTTGGAAATAGCATTCCAAATCCTGCTAATAGTCCAAAAACTGCACCTGAAGCACCTATTGTTAAACCAAAATCACTTGTTATTAATTGAACAATACCAGCTCCAATAGCTGTTAGAAGATAAAAATTAAGAAATCTTTTACTTCCCCATGTATTTTCTAATACTCTACCAAACATGTATAAAGGAAACATATTAAATATAAGATGACTAATATCTCCGTGCAAGAAACCATAGGTTATGACTTGATATAAATTAAAGTGATTAGAATTAAATGAATGTAAACCTAGATGGTATTCTAAATAATTTGGAAATGATTGCTGAGCAATAAATAGGAGTATATTTATAATCAGTAGATTTTTTACTACATCAGGTAGTTCTGTAAAGGATGATCGGTACATTTAAAATTGTGTTTCTATTTTATAATCATTAATATTCATGATGATTCTTTTTCCTAATGGACATGAATAAGGTGTCTTACAAGAAAATAACCTTGATACTAAGCTGCTCATTTCTTCTTTTTTCATTTTATGATTATTTTTAATTATGAGTTCCTTAGTTAAGGAAATAGCTAGTTTCTTATTTATTTCTTCTTCTATTTTGTTTTCTTCTTTAAATAATTCAATTATATAATCTAATATTTTCTTTATATCTTTCTTTAGAAACTCATGAGGAATTCCTGTAATTAAAATTTTATTTTCTTTATTTATTATGTCTAATGAAAAACCAATACTAATTAACTTGTTTTTCATTTCTTTAATAAGATTCATTTCTTCTTTATTGAAAAACAATTCTTTACTATATAACAATTGTTGTGCATGAGGTTTTTTTTTGGTTAAATTTTCAAAGAAATATTCATAGAGAATGCGTCTATGTGCCCTTCTTTGATGTATTAATATTATTTTTTTATTATCAGAGAAGATAATATATTTGTTTTTAAATTGAATAAATTCTGATGTTACTTTATTTGTTGTTAGTTCATTAGTTATTATTTTTTCTTCATGTAGGATTTTTTTCTGTTCACTTGAATTGTAATTAAAAGGGTTGTATTTTTTATCAATATTGATTTTAGGTTCTTTTATATTTATTTCTTTTTTATTATCATAATAGGTGTTAAAAGATAATTCTTGTGAAAAATCAATTGAAGGAGCAATATTATATTCGCCTAAAGATTTTCTAATACTAGATATGATGATTGCATATATTGCTTTTTCATTTTCAAATTGTATTTCTGTTTTTGTAGGATGAATATTAATATCAATCGTTTTAGGATCAATTGTTAAATGAATAAAGTATGATGGAAAATACTTTTCTGGAATCAGCTCTGAAAATCCTTTCTGAATTGCATGATTAAGATAGTTATTTTTTATAAACCTCTTATTTACAAAGAAATATTGTTCTCCTCTTGTTCTTCTTGCAACATCAGGTTTGCCTATAAAACCACTAATATTTACTAATGAGCTATTTTCATATATAGGAACTAGCATCTCATTTTTTTTCTCTCCTATAATACTTATAATTCTTTTTCTAAAATTACTTTTTTTAAGATGGTATAAATCTTTTTTATTATGTGATAGATTCATATTTACATGTGGATTAGCAAGAGCTATTCGTATAAATTCCTCTGAAATATGTCTCATTTCAATACTATTTGATTTTAGAAATTTTCTTCTGGCCGGAATATTATAGAATAGATTTTTAATCTTAATAGAGGTTCCGTTTTTACATATACATTCTTTTTTATCATTTATCTCGCCATTTTGTATGTTTATTTCTATTCCTGTTTCTTTTTCAGTAAGTTTTGTTTTTATATTTACCATACTGATGGATCCTATTGAAGATAATGCCTCTCCTCTAAACCCCATGGTTTTAATCTCAAATAAATCGTTTGCTTTTTGTATTTTAGAAGTTGCATGCCTTTGGAAACATATTTCCGCATCTTTTTCACTCATTCCACATCCATCATCTATAACTTGTATTAATGTTTTACCAGCATCTACTATATTTACATTAATATTTCCACCACCAGCATCTATTGAATTTTCTAATAGTTCCTTTACTACAGATGAGGGTCTTTGAATTACTTCTCCTGCTGCAATCTGGTTTGCAATGTGTTCTGGAAGTATTTGTATAATATTCAAGACTTATAACTTAAGAAATTAATAAATTGTACATCAACAAATATAAAATAATTATTAGTATGATTATCTTATATGTTCTTGCTTTTTTCTCTTTTTTATTAGAATTATCTTTATTATAAGATTCATTTATTTTATTGAATTGCTTACTTATTTTTTTGTGTTTTTTTATATTATAATATCTTGGATTAAATTCGAAAGATTTTGGTTTTTTTGTTTTAAATAGAGATGGTATTTCAGGTGCTTTCATGAATGCAAAAGTAAATAATAGTTAGTTAATAAGTATTAATTATTAAAATAACAAAACATTATTAAAACAACTCTCATTTTTTAATTTTACAAAATTATGTCAGATTTTAAATTTATTATATTATTTTTTTCTTTTTTGAATATATCACTGGTTGCTCTTTCACAAAATAAACCAGTTTTTTTAGATCAAGAAACAGCTTGGGCTGACAGCCTTCTAAAGACATTGTCATCCGAAGAAAGAATTGCTCAATTATTTGTTGTTGCAGCATATTCAAATAAGGATTTAAATCATAGAGATGAGATTATTAATTTAATAGAAAATTATAAAATTGGAGGTTTGATGTTTTTGCAGGGAGGCCCTGTAAGACAGGCGCAACTTACTAATTTATATCAAAGTAGATCTAATATACCTCTTATGATTGCAATTGATGGTGAATGGGGAGTTGCTATGCGTTTAGATTCTTGTCTTTCTTTTCCTTGGCAGATGACATTAGGAGCAATTGAGGATACTAATTTGATATACCAAATGGGAGTAGAGATTGCTAGACAATGCAGGTTACTTGGTATTCATGTGAATTTTGCTCCTGTTGTTGATGTTAATTCTAATCCAGAAAATCCCATTATTAATAATAGATCTTTTGGTGAGAATCCACAAAGAGTTTCTAGTTTGGGTGTAGCATATATGAAGGGAATGCAAGATAATAATGTCTTAGCTTGTGCAAAGCATTTTCCTGGACATGGCGATACAAATGAAGATTCGCATAAAACTTTACCAATTATTAATCATTCTAAAGATCGTTTAAACAAAGTAGAATTAATTCCATTTAAAAGATTAATTAATAATGGCCTTGGTTCTATTATGATAGCACATCTTAATGTCCCTTCTTTAGATAGTGTTGAAAATATTTCATCTTCATTGTCACCACTTGTTGTAAATGATTTGTTAAAGAGAGATCTTAATTTTGATGGTCTTGCAATAACAGACGCATTAAACATGAAAGGGGTAAGTGATTTCTACGAGCCGGGTTTGTTAGATGTTAAGGCCTTGCTTGCCGGTAATGATATTTTATTATTTTCAGAAGATGTGCCAAAAGCTATTGCCGAAATTAAAAAATCAATATTAAATAAAGAAATTACTCAAAAAGAAATAGATAGGAGATGCCATAAGATATTAATGGTTAAGAGATGGTTAGGGTTGCATAATTATAAGCCTTCAAATATCTCTAATATAAGAGATAGTCTAACTATTAATCAAACAGAATTAATTGACAAACAGCTTATTCAATCTTCATTAACCCTTCTAAAAAACAATGATGATTTAATTCCATTAAAGAATCTTGATACTTTAGATATAGCTGTGGTTAGTATTGGTGAAGAGCCTATTTATTTCCAAGATATGCTTTCCAACTATACTTCAGTTAAAATATTTAATATTAAAGATAATATCAGTTTAAGTGAACAGGCAGTTTTATTAAGTAAGCTATCAGAATATAATTTGGTTATAGCTTCTATACATAAATCCAACGCGAATCCTTGGAAATCTTATCAAATCAGTAGTAATATAGATATTCTCCTTCAATCTATTGCTTTGCAAAATAAAATGATTCTATCTGTTTTTGCTAATCCATATAGTATTAATTCTTTATTGTTTATGAACAATTTTGATGCTTTCCTTCTAGCTTATCAGAATAGTAAAAAATCACAAGAAGAAACGGCAAAATCTATCTTTGGAGGAATTGGAATTTCTGGTAGTATTCCTGTAAGCACAAATCATTTTAATATTAATTATGGTATAAAAACTAATCCAATTAGAATTAATTATGTTTCTCCTCAAGAAGTTCCTTTTAGTGATAGTTTGTATTATAAAATTGATAGTATAATTGCTAATGCTATTAATGAGGGTGCAATACCAGGATGTCAGGTTCTTATTGCTAAGGATGCTAAAATATTTTTTAATAAATCTTATGGTTTTCATACTTATCATAAAGAGAAAGTCGTGAAGAATAATGATGTGTATGATTTAGCTTCAATTACAAAGATTATTTCGACTCTACCTATTTTAATGAAAATGGTTGATAATAAAAAAATACGACTCAATAATAAACTAGGTAGATATTTAGATTTGTCAAATACTAATAAAAAAGATTTAGTTTTAAGAGATATATTGGCTCATCAGGCTAGATTAAAACCATGGATACCTTTTTATAAATCAACTCTTGAGAAAGACTCCCTGTCTGGCTTGATGTTATTAAGAGACACATTATATAGTAGAAAAATTAGCAATGATTTTCCTCATCAGGTAGCAAATAACATATTTCTTCATCATTCATTTCCAGACTCAATTAATTATCAAATTTATATGTCAGATCTATTAGAAGAGAAAGAGTATAGTTATTCTGATTTAGGTTATTATTTATTTAAAGAAATTATAGAAAAATCTTATAATAAAAAGTTAGATAAAATAGCTTTTGATAATTTTTATGCTAAGTTAGGAATGGAAAATTTAGGATACTTGCCTTTAGAAAGAATAGATTCTAGTAGAATTATTCCGACAGAGCATGATTTTGTTTTTAGAAGTCAATTATTAAAGGGTTATGTTCATGATATGGGAGCTGCTATGCAGGCAGGAATAGGAGGGCATGCAGGTGTATTTTCTAATGCAAATGATTTAGCAAAAATCATGCAGATGTATTTGCAGAAGGGAGAATATGCAGGTGAAAGATATTTGTCTAAGAACGTTATAGAAGAATTCACAAGGTGTCAGTTTTGTAATAATGATAATAGAAGAGGATTAGGATTTGACAAACCTGCATTGGAAGGGCAGGATGGAGGTCCAACTTGTGAATGTGTTTCTCCTATGAGTTTTGGTCATAGTGGATTTACAGGAACTCTAGCTTGGGCAGACCCTGAAACTCAAATTGTTTATGTATTTTTATCTAATAGAATTAATCCAGATGCTACAAATAAAAAGCTTTTAGAAATGAATGTAAGAACTGATATTATGCAAGTAATTTTTGATAGTCTTTATGAGTGATAAGATTAAGATAGGTATAGTTTGTTACCCTACTTATGGAGGTAGTGGAGTTGTAGCAACCGAATTAGGTGTTGCTCTTGCTAATTTAGATTATGAGGTTCATTTTATATCTTATGACCAACCATTTCGTTTAGATTTATTTTCTGAAAAGATTTATTATCATGAAGTTACTGTTCCTGAGTATCCGCTTTTTGAATATACACCCTATGAGCTTAATCTTACTTCAAAATTAGTTGATGTCGCATTGCATGAAGGTTTAGATGTGTTACATGTTCATTATGCAATTCCACATGCTTCTGCAGCAGTAAATGCAAAGAAAATTTTAGAAACATATGGTATTGATATTCCTATTATAACTACATTACATGGAACGGATATTACTTTATTAGGAAAGGATAAATCATTTAAGCCAGTAATTGAATATGCTATCAATATGTCTGATGTTGTAACAGCCGTTTCAAAAGATCTCAAGAAAGAAACTTTAGACTATTTTAATATTACATCAAATATAGAAACTATACCTAACTTTATTGATATGAGTTTGTATAAGCAAGAAGATAATAAAGATTTAAGAAAGAATTTTGCTTTAGATAATGAATTTATTTTGACACATATATCTAATTTTAGAGAAGTTAAGAGAGTTGAAGATGTTATTAAGATATTTGCAAAAGTTAAAAAAGAACATTCGGTAAAATTATTAATGATTGGAGATGGGCCAGACAGATTAAAAGCAGAGCAATTGTCTAGAGATTTAGGGGTATATGATAGAGTGAGATTTTTAGGCAAATTAAAAGTTATTGAAGAGATTCTAGCAATTTCAGATATATTTATTCTCCCATCTAGAACTGAAAGTTTTGGATTAGTTGCACTTGAAGCTATGGCTAGTAGAAATGTTATTATTTCTACTAATACTGGAGGGCTTCCAGAAGTTAATGTTGATAATATAACAGGTTATCTGTCAGATGTAGGAGATGTTTTAAAAATGTCAAATGATATTATTTCATTATTAAATAATCTGGATTTATTAGATTCTTTTAAAGATAATGCTGTAAATCACGCTATGAAATATGATCTTTCTAAGATATTACCTAAGTATCAAAATATTTATAATAAATTATGTAATAATTAATGAAGAAAATAGGTTTAACAGGAGGTATAGGAGTTGGCAAAACATATGTTGCAGAAGTTTTTGAAGAATTAGGGTTTCCTGTATTTAATGCGGATGATAAAGCTAAGGAATGTTTAGTTAAAAATCAGGAACTTATAAATTTAGTTAAGAAAAACTTCGGAGACAAAATATATAAAGATGATGTTTTGCAAAAAGAATCCTTAGCTACTCTTGTTTTTAATGATTCTGTTGCTTTAAGTAAATTGAATTCATTAGTGCATCCTGTTGTTAAAAAGGAATTTTTTTACTGGTGCAAAAAACAAGAAGCTAAATTTATTATTAAAGAAGCTGCTATATTATTTGAAAGTAAATCTAATGTAGATTTAGATTCTATTATTTGTGTTAGTGCGCCTGAAGAAGTGAGAATTAAAAGAATCTTGAAAAGAGATTCTACTACTTTAAATGAAATAAAAAAAAGAATGAGTTTTCAAATTTCTCAAAAAGAAAAAGAAGATTTATCAGATTATATTATATATAATGATGAGCAGCAATTAATTTTACCTCAGATACTTCAATTTATTAAACAAATGGAGTAACATCTCCTTTTCCTTCCCTTTCAATTATTGGTATATTATGTATGCAATTTACAATAGTAGAAGGTTTAGTTTCTCCATTTCCTCCATCTATTATTATATCAACTTGATTTTGAAAATACTCTTTCATTAATAGGGGGTCTGTAATATATTCTATTATTATATCTTTGTTTTTCACCGAGGTTGTTGCTAGCGGATTACCTAATTCTTTGACTATATTTCGAGCAATGTTATTATCAGGAATTCTTATTCCAATTTCTTTCTTTTTATTCTTAAAAACCTTGGGAATATTATTATTTGTATTTAGAATAAATGTATATGGTCCCGGCAATGTTTTTTTCATTAATTTATAAATTGGTGTAGATAAATTTCTTGTAAATTCTGCAATATGGCTAAGGTCATAACATACAAATGAAAGAGTATGTTTTTTAACATCTATTTTTTTGATTCTACATATTTTTTCTAGTGCTTTTTTATTAAAAGCATCACATCCGAATGCATATACTGTGTCTGTAGGATAAATAATGATTCCACCATCTCTAAGACAATCAACTACTTTTCTTACTTTTCGTTCATCGGGATCTTTAGGATGAATATTAATCAGCATTAAGAGATAAAATATTGTATTATAAAATAGAGTATTGTTAAGTCAATGAATAATAATATTCCAAAAAGGGTAGGGTTAGCATCATATAACTCTTTTAGTTTACCCCAAATATCTTTCATTTGTTAATCTATTGTTTTACAATCGTATTTTTTTATCAAATTTAATATTTTTCTAACACTATTATATTTTCTACGTGATGAGTTTGAGGAAACATATCAACAGGTTGTATCTTTGATACTCTATATTGATCTTTCATTAATTCTATATCTCTAGATTGTGTAGCTGAATTACAACTTACATATATGATTCTTTCAGCGTTAATTTTCAGTAGTTGCTTAATCACCTTTTTATGCATACCGTCTCTTGGAGGGTCTGTTATAATAACATTTGGCTTCTCATTTTGATGAATAAACTCATCAGTAAATATTTCTTTCATATCACCAGTATAGAAGGTGCAATTATCAATTTTGTTTTGTTTGGCATTTTGATATGCAGCCATTATACCTTCTTCTACAGAGTCTATACCAATTACTTTTTTTGCATCTTTTGCAATATATTGCGCAATAGTACCTGTTCCTGTATAAAGGTCATACACGACATCTGTTTCTTTTATATTAGCAAGTTCTTTCGTTGTTCTATATAGAACTTTTGCTTGCTCACTATTAGTTTGAAAAAATGATTTTGCCCCAATATTAAATATCAAACCATCTAATTCTTCTTGTATATAATCTTTTCCATGATAACATATTATGTCTTGATCATAGATTGTATTATTTGCTTTTTGATTTATAACATAAAGAAGCGATGTGATTTCCTGATAATTTTCTTTTAAATGTTGCATTAATAGATTAATTCTTTTCATATCCTTTTCATAGAATTGTACTAAAACCATAAGATCATTTGTTGATGATGTACGTATGATTAAGTTCCTTAATAACCCTGTTTGATTACGGATGTCAAAGTAGGACATATGGTTCTCTTTAGCAAATTCTTTTATTGTATTACGAATTGAATTGGAAGGCTCTTTCTGTAGATGACATGTTTTTATATCAATTACTTTATCAAACATTCCAGGAACATGAAATCCACATGCATTTTTATCTAATATTTCATTTTTAGAACTAATTTCTTCTTTAGTTAACCATCTTTTATTTGAAAATGTAAATTCCATTTTATTTCTGTATAAGTAAGAATTTTCACTACTTAATATATTTAAATGAGTACTAGTATCTACTTTACCAATTCTTTGCAAGTTATTTAACACCTCATTTTGTTTAAATTCTAGCTGATACTTGTATTGCATGTTTTGCCATTTACATCCTCCACACGTTCCAAAATGTATACATTTAGGTTCTGTTCTGATTTGAGAGTGTTTTTGAATCTTCTTTATCTGGGCTTGCCAATATTTCCTTTTCTTTTTATAAACAATTATATCACAAATATCTCCTGGCACTCCATTTTCTATAATTATGATTCTATCATTATACTTAGCAATTGATTTTCCTTTGTGTGCAGTGTCAATAATTTCTATATTTTCTAATAATATTGGTTCTTTTTTCTTTCTTCCCATAAGACAAAAATAAATTTTTAATTGAATTATAGCTTTTATATAATTATAATATCTATACACTATATTTGTAAAACATTAATTTATAATTATGAAGAATACAGAATATTATATTGATTTAGAAGATAGGTGTGGTGCTCATAACTATCACCCACTTCCTGTTGTGCTTTCAAAAGGTCAAGGAGTTTATGTTTGGGATGTAGATGGAAAAAAGTATTTTGATTTTTTATCAGCTTATTCTGCGGTAAATCAAGGACATTGTCATCCTAAAATCATTAATGCACTTAATAATCAGTCAGAGATTCTTACGTTAACTTCTAGAGCATTTTATAATAATACACTAGGGGATTATGAAGAGTATATTACTAATTATTTTGGTTATGATAAAGTATTACCGATGAACACTGGAGCTGAGGCTGTTGAGACTGCTTTGAAACTTTGTAGGAAATGGAGTTATCAAAAAAAAGGTCTTGTTCCTGAGACAGCTAAAATTATTGTTTGTGATGGAAATTTTCATGGAAGAACTACTACAATTATATCTTTTAGTAATGATCCAGATTCTAGGAACGAATTTGGACCATTTACACCTGGTTTTATTAATATTCCTTATAATGATATTTCTGCACTTGAGAATGCTTTAAAAGACGAATCAGTTGCAGGTTTTATGGTTGAGCCAATTCAAGGAGAAGCAGGTGTTTATGTTCCTGATGACGGTTATTTATCTTCCGCATATAATTTATGTAAGAAAGCAGGTGTTTTATTTATAGCGGATGAGGTTCAAACAGGAATTGCTCGTACAGGTAAATTGTTAGCTGTAGACCATGAAGATGTAAAGCCAGACATCCTAATTCTTGGAAAAGCAATATCAGGTGGTGTTTTTCCGGTTTCTGCAGTTCTTGCAGATAATAATATTATGATGTGTATAAGACCTGGGGAACATGGTTCTACTTTTGGAGGTAATCCACTTGCTAATAAAGTTGCTATTGCCGCCTTAGAGGTTGTTAGAGAGGAATGTTTGTCAGATAATGCAAATAGATTAGGCTCTATTTTAAGGAGAGAATTAGAGGGTATTAATTCTGACATGATTTCTATTGTAAGAGGAAAGGGACTTCTTAATGCTATTGTAATTAAGCCAAAAGGAGATAAAGAAGCTTGGGATGTTTGTTTGAAATTGCGGGATAACGGATTACTTGCAAAACCAACCCATGGTGATATTATACGATTTGCCCCTCCTTTAATTATTACCGAGGAACAGCTTATGGAATGTGTGGGTATTATTAGAAAGACAATACTTTCTTTTTAAAGTAATCTTTTTAATATTTTGATTGCGGCTTCAGCAATAACACTTCCTGGACCAAATATATCATAAACTCCTGAATCAATAAGGTGCTTGTGGTCTTGTGTAGGAATAACACCTCCAACAATAACTAATATATCTTTTTCTTTATATTTTTTTAGTTCTTTAATTACTTGAGGTATAAGTGTTTTATGTCCAGCGGCTAAAGAAGATATTCCCAATATATGTATATCATTTTCTATTGCTTGTTTTGCAACTTCTTCGGGAGTTTGAAATAGTGGAGCAAGATCTACATCAAATCCTACATCAGCAAATGCACTTGCTATTATACGCGCTCCTCGATCATGACCATCTTGCCCCATCTTTGCTATCATTATTCTAGCTCTTCGCCCTTCTTTTTCTGCAAATTTATCTGATAGTATTTGCGCTTCTTTAAATTTTTCATTATCTTTTATCTCCATTTTATATGAGCCAGATATTGTTTGGTTATTTGCTTTATACCTTCCAAATACCTCTTCTAATGCATAAGATATTTCCCCAAGTGTAGCTCTTTCTTCAGCAGCTTTTATTGCTAAATCTAAAAGGTTTCCTTTTTTATTAGTACAACACAAAGATAATTTTTTTAGGCTATCAGTTACTTTTTTATTGTTTCTTGATTTTTTAATTTTTATAAGATTTTGTATTTGAGATTTTCTTACAAAGTTATTATCAACCTCAAGAGTATCAAGTTCATTTCCTTCTTCTTTTATTATATTTTCATTAACCCCTATGATAATTTCTTTTTTATTATCAATTCTTGCTTGTTTACTAGTAGCTGCTTGCTCAATTCGCATTTTTGGAATACCAGTTTCAATAGCCTTTGTCATGCCACCTAAATCTATTATTTCATTTATATATTTCCATGCTTTTTGTGCTATTTCATTTGTAAGATACTCTATATAATAGGAACCTGCCCATGGATCTATAGTTTTACATATATCAGTTTCATTTTGCAAGTATATTTGAGTGTCTCTAGCTATTTTTGCAGAGAATTTTGTTGGTAATGCTATTGCCTCATCTAAAGCATTTGTATGTAGGCTTTGTGTTCCTCCCATTACTGCTGCCATTGCTTCTATACAAGTTCTTGTGATATTATTAAAAGGATCTTGTTTAGTTAAGCTCCATCCACTTGTTTGACAATGAGTTCTCATCAGCATTGATTTTTCATTTTTTGGGTTAAAACGTTTGACAATTTTGGCCCAAAGCATTCTTCCAGCTCTCATTTTAGCTATTTCCATAGAATGATTCATTCCTATACCCCAGAAGAATGATAATCTAGGAGCAAATTCATCAATATTTAAACCTGATTTTATTCCTGTATTTAAATATTCTAAGCCATTTGCTAATGTATATGCTAGTTCAATATCTGCTGTCGCTCCTGCTTCTTGCATATGATATCCTGATATAGATATACTGTTAAATTTCGGCATATTTTTAGAGGTAAATTTAAAAATATCGGATACTATTCGGATTGATTCTTTTGGAGGATATATATAGGTGTTGCGAACCATAAATTCCTTCAATATGTCGTTCTGTATAGTGCCAGATAATTTCTCCATCTTAACACCTTGTTCTTTTGCAGCAACAATGTAGAATGCTAATATTGGAAGGACTGCTCCATTCATTGTCATAGATACAGATATTTTGTCTAATGGAATATCATTAAAAAGTATTTTCATGTCTTCAACAGTATCAACTGCCACTCCTGCCATACCTACGTCACCGAATACTCTTTTGTGATCAGAATCATAACCTCTGTGTGTTGCTAAATCAAAAGCAACTGATAAGCCTTTTTGACCTTTAGATAAATTTTCTTTATAAAAATCATTTGATTCTTTTGCGGTAGAGAAACCAGCATATTGCCTAATAGTCCATGGTCTTTGAACATACATACTAGTATATGGACCTCGTAGATTTGGAGTAATACCTGCAGCAAAATTTAAATGTTTTATATTTTTTAAATCTGTTTTAAAGTATTCTTTTTTTATCTTGATGCCTTCAGCACTCATAAAGAATTCTTTTGTGTTTTTCTTATGGTTTTTTTCTTGAATATCTAATTGGAATTCTTTTAACAAGTTATTTATTAAATAATTTATATAATATACTCCTTTTGTAGGGTCAATAACTTTATTAAGATAGCTTTCTTTTTTAAGTATTATTTGCTGATTTCTTGCAATTCTTTCAAAAACATCTAATGATTCTTTAGACTTTTGATGATTAGTATTAATCATTATAGCATTTGCACCACCAAATATTGCAGACATGCATTCAGTTGTTGTTTTAATAATATTACTATACGGTGAGTCATTTAACTTATTATTTAAAGATGTTGAAGTAAATATGTATGGGGAATAATTATATTTATTTTCCCATAATATTCTAAATGCTTTAAGTTTAGCAATCTCTAAGAAATAATTACTACCTATTATAAAATGAAACTGGGTTTGTTTATTTGCATATTTTCCTTTTTCATATGCATTTATAATTTGATTCCTTGCTGTGTCTTCTTTAATAAGAATAGTGTTATTGTAGTTTAATATATTGTGTTTATCATTTGCATGTAAATTGCCTTGTATTTTATTATTATTGAAACTTTTAAGTTCATTCAGAAAGTTATTTTTATAATCAATGAAGTCAATAGTGATATTTTTTTCAATACCTTTTAGTAATGATTTTAAGTTATTTGCGTTTGAGAAACATATTCCATCTATTTTGTTCTTAATGGCTTCCTTTGCTTTTTGATTTGCTTTTTTTGCTTTTTTTGCATTTATAAACTGGAAAATTTTCCAGTCATTAGGCATGCTGCAATTATATTGAGGTATTTTATCCTGATTATGATAGAATGGTGATATATTAATATCTTCAATATTAGATTCTAAATCTTTAAATTCTTTATTTGCTAATTCTTTTTTTATTTTGTTTTCCCATTCTTTTCTACTTGTTTCATTAAATTCTTGGAATAGTTTATTCATCATTTTTATTTCTTATAATAAAGAGGTCTTCATTGTCTTTTTTCATTAGGAATTTTTCACGTGCAAATTTTTCCTGGTAATCTGTAGAGTTTTTTAATTTTTTTAGCTCTATACTGTCTTTTTTAATTTCGGAAAGATAAAATTCTTCTTGTTTTTTTAGATCATCTATTTTGTTTTGTATTTTTTTTTGATTAATTAAATTATAATCATCAATAAAAATGATCCAGAAAAAAAATAATATAATCGTTAATACATATATGTTCTTTAATATGTCTGGTATTTTATCTAATATTTTTTTTAATACCTGCATGTTACAAAGATAGAAAATTACTTAATTTAAGTATGTTAATTGGTTTAGGTTGTACTTAATAGATCAGAAAAACACATGGTTCTTTAGGAATGGTGTATTTAATTTTTCTCCATTCTTGTATAGTTTTTGTTTTTATGTGTTCCCTTTCACCTGTCACATCAATAGCGAGACATAATCTTGTGTTTTTATTACAATTTTCTAATATGGCATTTAATAATTGATTATTTCTGTACGGAGTTTCTATAAAAATTTGTGTCTGTTGATTTTTATTTGCTAATGTTTCTATATGCTTTATTTTTTTCTTTCTTTCTTTATTTTTAATAGGAAGGTAGCCGTTGAATGTAAATTCTTGCCCACTCATTCCAGAAGCAATTAGTGCTAGTAATATTGAAGATGGTCCGGTTATCGGAATAACATCAATATTAAATTGATGTGCATATTCTACTATTTTATTTCCAGGGTCTGCTATACATGGTAGTCCAGAATCAGATAATAAACCAATGTTTTTTCCTGCTAATATATTCTCCAGTAAATTTTTCTGAAGATTGATTGATGAGTGTTTGTTATTTTCATAAAAAACTGTATTATTTATATCTTTATTTTGATCTATTTTCAAGATGTATCTTCTAGATTTTCTTATATTTTCTACTATAAATATATCTATTTTTCTAATATAAATTTGTACTGTTTCTGCTAGTGTTTTCTTTTCAGTCCCACTACTTATAGTGGTAGGAATGAGATATAGTTTTCCTTTATCCAATATTTAAAATGATTTTTTCGCATGCATCTTCAAGCATGCTAAACACTTTTTTAAATCCGTTTTCTATACCGTAATATGGATCTGGAACTGATTCGTATTTGTTGTTATTAACTTCATTTAGAATCATTTTGACTTTATTTCTTTCTTTTTCATTACTAGCGAGACTAATCAGGTTTGAATAATTTTGCTTATCCATAGCATAGATTAAATCAAATTTTTGAAAATCTTTTGAATTAACTTGCCTTGCTCTTTGTTGCGTGATATCAATTCCATGTGCTTGAGCAATTTCAATAGATCTGAAATCTGGAGCGCTTCCAATATGATAGCCTGCTGTTCCAGCAGAATCAACCGTAATATCAAGATGTTTGCTTTTATCTTTTAATATTCCCTCTGCAAGAGGTGATCTGCATATGTTTCCTAGGCAAACCATTAAGATTTTCATATCTTAAGAAAGGGTTAGTTTTTTCTCAATATCTGATATATATCCTTTAAATCTTTTATCTGTATCTGCCAGGTTGTTGACTGTTTTACAAGCATGTAATACAGTTGCATGGTCTTTGTTTCCGCAGTATTTTCCAATCATAGCTAATGAGTTTTTTGTCATTTGTTTTGAAAAGAACATGGCTAATTGCCTGCATTGTACAATTTCTCTTTTTCTTGTTTTAGACTTCATTATTTCTATTGGAATATCAAAGTAATCACACACTACTTTTTGAATATAGTCTATAGATACCTCTCGCACCGTGTTTTTAACAAATTTATCTAACATATTTTTTGCTAAAGTGATTGTTATTTCTTTTTTATTTAAAGAAGATTGTGCAAGTAAAGAAATAAGAGCTCCTTCTAATTCTCTTACATTGGTTGTGATAGAATATGCTATATATTCAATAACTTCATATGGAATGTCTATCCCGTCTTTTTTTATTTTTTTCTTTAATATAGCTAGACGTGTTTCTAGATCTGGGCATTGTAAGTCAGCAGATAATCCCCATTTGAATCTAGATAATAGTCTCTGTTCCATTCCTATAATATCAACAGGTGCTTTGTCTGAAGTTAAAATAACTTGTTTCTTATTTTGGTGTAAATGATTGAATATATGAAAAAATATATCTTGTGTTTTTTCTTTTCCGCATAAAAACTGCACATCATCAATAATTAACACATCAATTGATTGATAGAAGTGTACAAAATCATTTTTTTTGTTATCCATAATAGCATCCACAAATTGTGTTTGGAATTTATCTGCAGATACATAAAGAACCGTTTTTTCTGGATGATTATTTTTAACATCTATTCCAATAGCATTTGCTAGATGGGTTTTTCCTAGCCCGCCATTTCCATAAATAAATAGAGGATTGAAAGATGTGCCTCCGGGATTTTGAGATACTGCAAATCCAGCAGATCTAGCTAGTCTATTGCATTCTCCTTCAATAAAGGAGTCAAAAGTGTATGATTCGTTTAATTGTGGAGTTACTTGTATTTTTTTTAAACCAGGAATAATAAATGGATTTCTAATCGCTGCCTCACTAATATTTATGGGCATACTTACTGGTTTATTTTTTATTTGATCTTGTTCACTGCTTGGTAATTTCGTAACATATGGTTTTTTTCCTGAAGATGTTTCTAATAATATATTATATTCTAATTTCGCTTCTTTACCTAACTCTCTTTTTATTGCTTTTTTAATTAGAGTGATATAATTATTCTCTAACCATTCATAAAAAAATTGACTTGGTACCTGAATAGTTATGATTTTATCAACTAGCTTTACCGCTTTAATTGGCTTAAACCAAGTTTTAAAATTCTGCGCAGTAACATTGTCTCTTATTATTGCTAGACAATTATCCCAAATTTCTTGACATTCCGTATTTGGCATTTCTAATTTATAAAGTTGTTTGTTTTACTTTGTTTTCAGCAAATATGAAAAACTTATCGTTAATAAAAAAGAAAATTTGGACTTGACTTTAATTTTTTTTTTACAGTATATATTTACATGATAAGGATAATTGTTAATAAGCAGAAAAAGTTGTTATGTTTTCATGTTTTTATATTTATTTTTAACAAAAATAGAGTTATTTAAGACTAGTTTTTTTGTGTTATTTTGGCTAAAATTAATATCAATCATGCCAATATTGATTCCTCCCCATCCAACTTGATTAATAATCACTTTTTCATTATTATTATTATTTATTGTTATTGCTTTTTTTAGAAATGTATGAGTGTGACCTCCGATAATAATATCAATATCTTTACTTTTTTTAGCCAACATAAAATCTGAAACCTTCTCAGTATTTTTATATTTAAATCCTAAATGAGAAAGACAGATTATTAAATCACAATTTTTCTTCTTTAATATTTGAGCATAATGATTTGCTGTTTTAATAGGATCTTTATATTTTGTTTTTCCATATAGTTCTTCAGGAACTAATCCATTTAATTCGATACCTATTCCAAAGACACCAATTTTTATTCTATCCTTTTTGAATATTTTGTATGGATTAAATGTATCTTTTAGTATTGTTTCAGTAAAATCATAGTTTGCGTTTAGAAAAGGAAAGTTAGCATGAGGGAGTTGTTTTTTTAATCCATCTAATCCATTATCAAAATCATGATTTCCTAAAGTAGCTGCATCATAATGCATTGCACTCATTAATTTAAATTCTAATTCTCCTTTATAAAAATTAAAATAAGGTGTTCCTTGGAAAATATCTCCGGCATCAAATAAAAGAACATGTTCGTTTTCTTCTCTAATTTTTTTAATAATGGTAGCTCTTTGAGCCATCCCCCCAAATCCTTTGTTGCGTCCACTTTTAAATGGATGAATATGACTATGCATATCATTTGTATGCAGTATAGTTATTTTAACATCCTTTTTATTACTAAGAGATATATTTGGAATCAATGATGCCCCAACAATACCTAGTCCTGCCTTTTTTATAAAACTTCTTCTATTTTTCATTTTTAATAGTGAATCGATTATCTAATTTAATATCTATTGTGTCTTTTTTGGAGCAGTAATCAATAATTACATCTCTTAATTTAAGCCCTGTCTTTTCTTGTTTTTTACCTTTAAAGAATTCTTTCTTATTTGCTAGATAGTCTGAGGTGAGGACTTTAATATATTCCTTTTCTTTAAAAGAAAATGGTGTAACAATTTCTGTCTTTTCATTATTAACTTTTAATTTAAATCCAGAAAATGGTTCTCCACCTTTTTCGATTATATGTTGAATCATTTCATTGAAATCTTTTTTATTTAATTTTAATACAACTAGTTCATTTTCAAAAGGCATCAACTCATATATTTTACCTCTAGTAATTTCACCTATATGTATAGATGTTCTTAAACCTCCATTATTCATTATACATATATCTGCATTTGCATAATTTAAACATAGATCTGTTACAAAATTTCCTAGTGTTCCTTCTGGTTTTCCTTTATTTAATATAGTGTTTGTATATGTTAATACTTCATTCATTTCAGTTTCAATACTATCTTTATATGGAAGAATTATTGCATTTATTAAACTATCTTCTTCTTCTGAAACCTCAATAGTTTTATCTTGAATCTTGGTGATTTTATATTCTACATCTTGTATACATCCAAATAATGTTAATACAAAGCATATGTTAAATATTTTTAATTTCATAATGTTACAATATTAATAAATAAAATTATTGTATGTATTATTGCAATATGTATTATTTTAATACAAATATTCGAGTAAGATATTCAGATACTGATCAGATGGGATTTGTTTATTATGGTGTATATGCACAATATTATGAAGTTGGAAGAGTAGAATTATTAAGATCTATTGGATTATCATATAAAAGATTAGAAGATATGGGTTATAGTTTGCCTGTAGTTAGTATGAATGTAAATTATAAGAAACCCGCATTTTATGATGATTTGCTAACCGTTAAGACAATTATTAGAGAATTGCCTTCAACACGAATTAATTTTAATTATGAAATTTTTAATCAGAATAATCAATTATTAAATATTTCAGATGTGTCATTAGTTTTTGTAGATAAAAGGAATAATAAACCATGCTTAGCTCCAGATATATTTTTAAAAAAGATTATAGATAAATTTAACAATTATTGATATTATTCCAACATTCTATTAAGTGTTAATTTAATTAGTTTTTTTATAGTTTTTTTATAATTTTTACTATACTCATTTGTATTTCTATTACCAATAATAGCACATATAGTTAAGCTATTATGACCAAGATTTTTGCTTAAATAATATAGTGCAGAGGTTTCCATTTCAAAATTTTTTATTTTCAAACCTTTGTAGTTAAAATTTCTCATTTTTTCATTAAGATTATTGATTGAAGGTGTTAATCTTAATTTTCTTCCTTGAGCTGCATAAAATCCAGGAGCAGTTGCTGTTATTCCATTATCTAAATCAGAAAATTTATCTAATAATTTTTGGTTTACTTTAATAAAGTAAGGCTTGCCTATTTCTTGTGGCCAACAAGTATCTTTAATGTATTTTTCTACCATATCTTGCTCTATTATATCTTGTTTTTTATAAAAATAAGCTAGATTGTCAAGTCCTAATGCATATGAAGAAGCTATAAATGTGTCTATCTTTGTTTCTGGATGTATTGCTCCTGATGTTCCAATTCGTATTATATTTAGAGATTTTTTCTTTTCTCTTATTTTTCGTGTTTTAAAATTAATATTTACCAATGCGTCAAGTTCATTCATAACAATATCAATATTGTCAGTTCCTATGCCTGTTGATATTACAGATATTTTTTTATTGTTTAAAGTACCAGTATGTGTTATAAACTCTCTGTTATTTACTTTATATTCAATAGAATCAAAATTCATTGATACTAAACTTACTCTTTCTGGGTCTCCTACAAGAATAATATTATCTCCAATTTGTTCTTTTGATAGATTTAGGTGATATATCTTACTATTATCTGTTATAATTAGTTCTGTATCAGGTATTATATTCATATAAATATGTAATTTTGCATTGTAAAAATATAAATATTATATAAATGTCTGCAACAAAAATATTAGTACCTATTGATTTTTCTGATCAATCATTAATAGCATTAGGTCAAGCAACTAATTTAGCTGCTATTAAGAATTCGAAAATCATTTTATTATCAGTTATTGAAGAACAGAATATTATGAGTTCATTATTTTTTGATGATACAAGTGACGAGTTGCAAAATAAGGTGAATTTAAAATTGAAGGATTTGGCTGATAATCAAGCTAAAGAAACTAATGTAGAGATAGAAACTATGGTTTCTAAAGGAAGAGTATTTGTTAAGATTAACGAAGTTGCTAAAATGATTAATGTAGATTTGATAATTATGGGTACCAGTGGGAAACCAACGGGTGTAGTTAAAAAATTTATTGGTTCTAATGCCGAGCGAGTAGTTCGTTTAGCACATTGTCCTGTTATCACGATTAAGGGAAGTAATCATAGAGATGGATGTAAAAATATTCTTTTACCATTAGACCTTGAAAAGCAAACAAAAGAGAAGGTTACTTATGCTCTAGAATATGCTAGATATTGGAATGCTACAATTTGTGTAGTATCAATTTTATTAGTTGATGACCCGAATGTTAGAAATACATTGCAAAAAAATTTACAACAAGTTGAAAAATTTATTAAAGATGCTAATGTTAAATGTACAGCAGAATTAATTCAAGGTGAAGGTAAGATGTCTCTAGGTGATTTTGTTATTGAGTATGGAAATCAGAAAGATGTAGATTTAATAATGATTATGACTAAGAAGGAGGAGATAAGTTTATCTGAGAATATTAGTGTTACAGCAAGACATATTATAAATAAATCTAATATTCCTGTCATGAGTATTCGTCCAGTTAAACAAAAATATGTATCAAATACTACTGCCTTTTGATATATGTCATTTGTAGAGGATTTACATACTTTTTTATTAAATAAAAATATTACCATATCAGTTGCAGAGAGTTGTACTGCTGGTTTGATAGGATCATCTTTAACTACTTTACCAGGAAGTTCCAAGTATTTTTTAGGAGGTGTAATAGCATATAATAATGTTATAAAAACTAATATTTTGGGTGTTTCTCAAGAGCTTATCTCTCAAAAAACAGAGGTTAGTAAAGAGGTTGCTCAGCAGATGGCAAAGAATATTTGTTTAAAGTTCAATTCAAATTATTCTCTTTCAACAACTGGCTATGCCGGTCCATCTAGCATTGGTTATCAAAAAGCAGGAACTGTTTTTATAGCTGTTTCTAATGGAATTGAAACATTATCTGAAAAGTTTATTTTTAAAGGAAATAGGAGAGAAGTTATTGATAAATCTACTTATCAGGCCATCGAATTTCTTTATTCTTATATAAAAAAACATTTTTAGAGAGTTATTATTTCTCTATAGATTGTATATTTGCAATCCAAAATTTATAATTATGTCAAGAATTTGTCAAATAACAGGAAAAAAAGTAATGGTTGGAAATAATGTTTCTCATGCTAATAATAAGACAAAAAGAAAGTTTTACCCTAATTTACAAACAAAAAAGTTTTTTGTTCCGGAAACAGGTGAAACAGTTATATTAAAAGTTTCTACAAGTGCATTACGAACCATAAATAAAAAAGGTATTGCCTCTGTTTTAGCAAAGGCAAAAGCTAATGGTAATATTCTTGTTTAAAATTACACCTGACAAATAGTTAATGAAAAGTTGCTATATTTGATGGCAACTTTTTTTATTTAATAATTTTTTTAAAAAATGAAATATATATACAAAATACTAATAGTTATCACTTCTTTAACTGTTATGACATTTATATCTTGTAAGAAAGATGAAGAAAATTCAAGCAATTCACCATATGATAATGCCAAAGGTCTTTGGTATTATTCAGATAGCTGTTCAGGTGAATTTTCGGAAATTTTTTCAGAAATTCTTCCAGATAATTTTTTTGTAGAGGGTCAAGGAGATGGCCAATTAGTTTTTACAATGTTAGATACTATTAATATAAATGCTACTATTGATAGTGATGGTAATATTATTATTCCATCTCAGGAGATTTTCTCTATTGATACAGTGATAATAATCCCTCTCACAATTCCTTTTACAGTTTCAGGCTATGGTATGATAGAGTCTTACGATTCTGGCTCTTTAAATCTTACATATTCCATGGATTTGTTAGGATCTTTTTCATGTGTTGCAGATTTGTTTAGAGAAGAACCTATATATGACGAAGAAGAATAAAATTTTGAATTTAAAAATCAGACTTTAATTCTTTGCAGCGTAAATATTTAATTATCTCTTTTTATTTTTTAATTAGTGTAGTATCTGCACAAGATTTTACACGTCAGGATAGTCTTAGAGGAAAACTAACTTCTTTAAGAACTTGTTATGATGTTACTTTTTATGAATTATTTATTATTATAGATGAAAAGGATAAATCAATAGATTCTTCATATAACATAATTCATTTCACAGTTAAGTCTAACTTTAAAATATTACAAATAGACTTAGCATATAATATGGAGATACAAAAAATTGAATTTGAAGATGTTCAATTAGATTTTGAGAGAGATTTTGATGCAGTTTACATTTATTTTCCTAGGCAAATCAATGTAAATGAAAAGCATAAAATAAAGATATACTACAACGGTAAGCCAAGAGAAGCTGTTAATCCGCCTTGGGATGGTGGATTTTCTTGGAAGGAAGATGTCAATAAAAACACTTGGATTACTGTTTCTTGTCAGGGTTTAGGAGCAAGTATTTGGTGGCCATGTAAAGACCATCAATCTGATGAGCCTGATAGTATGAGTATCACATGTGTTGCTAGATATCCGTTAAAAATATTATCAAATGGTAATATAAGAAAAGATACTTCAGAATGGAATCAATTTTTAAATGCAATGGTTAATAAAACAGAGTGGTTTGTTAGTTATCCAATTAATAATTATAATGTTAGTCTATATATTGGTGATTACTCACATTTTTCAGATATTTATATTAGTGAAGCAGATACTCTCTTGCTGGATTATTATGTATTGAGTGATAATGTTATAAAAGCTCAAAGTCATTTTAAACAAGTTAAGCCAATGTTATCTTGTTTTGAATCATATTTTGGTAAATATCCATTTTGGAAAGATGGGTATGCAATTATTGAGACTCCTTATTTAGGTATGGAGCATCAATCAGCTATTGCTTATGGTAATAATTTTTTGCCTGGATATTATGGAAATATTGGCTATATAGATAGTCTAAATTTTGATTTTATTATTGTTCATGAGAGTGGGCATGAATGGTGGGGTAATAGTATAACAACCAATGATATTGCAGATATGTGGGTACATGAAGGATTTTGCACTTACTCAGAGGCTTTATATGTAGAATGTTTGTATGGATACCAAGCAATGCTTTCTTATGTTAATAATCAAAAAAATCATGTAAGAAATGATAGGCCAATATTAGGGGCTTATCATGTAAATCATCAAGGAAGTACAGACATGTATAGTAAAGGTTCATTAATGTTGCATACATTAAGAACAGTTATTAATAATGATAGTATTTGGTTTAGTATTATTAAAGGATTAAATACAAATTATAAAAATCAAACAATTGATGGAGAAACTGTTATTAAATATATTAATCAAAATACCTTTAGAGATTTTTCTATGTTTTTTATTCAATATTTACAATATAAAGATATACCTAAATTTCAGTACAAATTTGAAAAACAAGGTAAGCACCAAACATTATTATATAGATGGGATGCTATAGATGGTTTTGATATGCCTTTATTAATTAATACAGGCTTAGAAGATTTTTGGATTCATCCACAAACAGTTTGGAAAGAAATAGATTTAGGTGTTTTTGATCCTATAAATTTTATAATAAGAGACGATTTATTTTTTATTGATATTAAAAAGATGTAATTATTTTTATCTATCATATAATTTAATTAAATTTGCGTCCCAAAATATTTTTAAGAATGGCAAAGAAAGGAAATAGAATTCAGGTTATTTTAGAGTGTACTGAGCATAAGTCTAGCGGACTTCCAGGAACATCTAGATATGTTACAACTAAAAATAAGAAGAATACACCTGATAGAATGGAGTTAAAAAAATTCAATCCTATTATGAAAAAGATGACAATTCATAAGGAGATTAAATAATATAAAATGGCAAAAAAGACAGTAGCATCATTACAAAAGAAAGGCGTTAAAGCATTTACAAAGGCAATTAAAGCTATTAAAACAGATAAAGGAACTTATACTTTTAAGTCAGAAATAGTTCCAAAAGATAAGGTTAAAGATTTTTTTGAAAAAAAGTAATTTTTATTACTTGTAGTTTTAAAGCTTCTTTCTATTTTTGAGAGAGGCTTTTTTTATTTAAATTTTAATTATGGGTATATTTAATAAGATAAAGAATCTTTTAAAGAATGAAAAAGAAGATAAAGATGAACTATCTGAAAAAGAGGTAGCTATAGATTCTCAATCATTATCTGAACCAGAGCCTGAGTCAGAACCAGAGTTAGTGCCAGAACAAGAGCCTGAGTCAGAACCTGAGCCTGAGCCAGAACCAGAGTTAGTGCCAGAACAAGAGCCTGAGTCAGAACCTGAGCCTGAGCCAGAACC
>MDTG01196903.1_pt1 | contig 28849 bp, 23 predicted proteins | sample 811421 | NCBI WGS metagenome assembly MDTG01 (sample SAMN05326645, study PRJNA326480) | marine metagenome | isolation source: seawater | place: Pacific Ocean: South East | collected 2011
TCAGAGTGCAAACCATCATGAGGTAAATCTATCCACTCAATTTCATTAAATAAATCCGAATAATTATTTTCAGTGATAATAGTACCATCTGAAGTATAACAATCAGCAGGGTCTAAAACACAGAAATTAGTATAATTAGGAACATAAATCTCAACACCACCAAATTCTTGAGATGCACCTGGGAATTGTGGAGCATTGATAGAACCTGACTGTTCTTTAAAAGCAAATAAAGCAGGTCTATATCCACCAATTCTAGCATCTCTATCAGGATAACCTATGTCAATAGAGCCTGAACCTAAAAATGAACTAGGACGACCTCTATTAAAATCTCCACCATAATACCAATCATCAAGCCAAGAAGTATAAACAGACTGATACCATTCATCTGAGTGAGCATATTCATCTAAATCACTTGATGAGGGAGCAGTCCAACCTTCACAAGCATAAACTCCATCTAAACAATCATCATTTTGATCTTTTGTATAACCATTACCAATGATACCATCTCCATTCCAATCCATTTCAGTATATGTCGCCACTAATAATTTATTTGCATCAAATAATAAATGTAATGAATTATAATCATCTTTATAAATACGTGAAGAAATTCCAAATTTCATATTCGTTGGTGCAGGATCTGCTTGTTCTGCATCTATAAAAGCAACTGGTGGACCAATATTCTGAACCAATAAACCAAAACTATGCTGTGACATTTTACCAAACTTCTTTAAGTAAGATATGTCAAAAGCAACATCTGTTGAGTAAGGTTTACCCGCCTCACCAACAGTAGTATCTTCTGCTAATTTTTGATGATATATTTTAAAATTAAAACCTACTGCTGAAGTTGAATTAATTTTTGCACCATAACTACCAGTCATACAGATATCAAAACTTTTAAATGAACCAAGGTCTTGACCATTCTCATCTGTTTTTCTTTGTTCACCTAAATTTATATATATAATATGACCACCAAAACCAACTCCATTTTTAGATTTGGAGTAGGAAATAAAATCATAAAAAATATCACTTGTTAAATTAGGTAACCAATTTACATGCTGTAAAGCTACATTGTCACCTTCCATGAATGCTAAGCCTGCAGGATTATAATATGTTGCATATGCATCATTAGCTCTAGCTACTTGAGCTTCACCTGTTCCTTGTGCAGCAGCACCAGGATTGATAAGCAGCCAGACTGCTCCAGCCTCACTAACACAGAATAAAGATGAAACCATAAAATTAAAAATTAAAATACTTCTATATAACTTATTCATAACATTCTCCAAATTTAAAATAAAAAAAAACCGGGTTATCTATACCCGGTCTATGTGGATATAAATACCTGTTAGGATTGCTTCCATTTGAATAAAAAAACTACTATATTTTTAAAACTGCAAACCTATTAACAAATATCTATATTAATTCTCCAATAATTTTAAACTGTTTTAATTTACACATTATAAATAAAAATGTGCAATAATATTATTATATTCTACAAACAGATAAAAAGTTCCAAATCATTTCTTTTTTGCATCTTTTACATCTTCTCTTTTAGCTGCAAAATATGCTTTTAAATACTTTTTGGGGTTATTCTGAATATCATTGGTAACTGACCTTGCATCTGTTATAAAACCGTTTGTATTAGAAACTAAATTTTTAATTTCAATATAAAGCTTATCATCATCAATTAATTTTGATAAACTACCATCTCCAGAATTTATACTATTAACTACTTCCTCAATTTTAGATGAAAGAGAACTTATTTGTGAAGATATATCAGGCAGATCTACTGTAAAGTCACTAATATTTTCAATAGCTGTAGATATATTCCCAGATTGTTTTTCAATTAATAATTGTAATGTGCCAGAAGCACTATTGACATTAGATAAAATTAATCGAAGATTTTCTTTATCATCATCATTGATAATATTCTGATTCTTTGACATAAATGATTCTAAATCTTGTGAGAATGTATTAAAACTTTTAATAGCTTCCATAACTTGATTTTTTTGCTCTAAACCAAAAGTTTCATTTAATGTTCTTGCAAAATCACCTATATCCTGAGTAAGGGAAACAACTTCTGAATTTTTACCTGACACAGTATCTCCATTTAATATAAATTTATTTGTGTCTTTACCAGGATAAATCGTTAAATTTTTTCCACCCATAATATCCTCAGATGTAATTTCAAATCTTGAGTCAATAGGAATACTATTTTTGAACATATTATTTATGGAAATATCTAAAATAATATTTTGACCTATAATGTTTGTACCCTTAACAAAGCCTATTTTCTTACCAAGCATTCTTACTTCATCTCCACTATCAATACCTTGCGAATTTTTAAAAATAACTTTAAAAGAAATTGTAGATTGCTGAAAACTTTCATTTTGCAAGAATTTAATCCCATAAAAAAATAAAATAAAACTGAAAAATGTAAGTATCCCTATCCAAAAAAGCTTAATACTTCTTGTTGTATCTTGTTCCATTTATTGACTTTCTCCACTTACGAAATATTTAATAAAACTATCATTACTCTTAAATAATAATTCTGTTTTGTCATTAAATATAATATTACCCTCATGTAACATTATCACTTTATTTGAAGCAACTTTCAATGTCTTCATATCATGCGTTACAACTATTGAAGTCACTTTTTTCTTATCACTAACTTTTTTAATTAATTTATTAATCTTATCTGTTGTAATTGGATCTAATCCCGTTGTTGGTTCATCATACATAATATATTCAGGATTGATTGCAATAGCCCTTGCAATACCAACTCTTTTTTTCATACCTCCTGATATTTCTGATGGCATTAAATGCTTAACATTACTCAATTTAACTAAATCTAAACTTTTATCAATTCGATTTGCAATATTTTTATTTGATAAATTAGTTAGACTTTTAATTGCTAAAGCTATATTATCTTCTACGTTCATTGAATCAAATAATGCACCGAATTGAAATACCATTGCCATTTTTTTTCTAATATTCTGTAATTCATTATATGACACATTATTTATCATTACATTATTAACTGATACTTGACCTGAATCAGGTTTTAACAATCCATTTAGATGTTTTAATAAAACACTTTTACCTGTTCCACTTTGACCTATAATAGCAATAGAGTCACCATTTAATATATCAAACGATATATTATTTAGTATTTTTTTGTTTGAAAAACTTTTACTTAAATCTCTAACTTTTATCATAATAATATTTCAGCTAATAAATAATCTAAAATAACAATTGTAACACAGGATACAACAACAGTATTCATCGCCGATTTACCAACACCCTGAGCTCCCCCTGTAGTATAAAATCCAAAATAACAAGATACTGAAGTTATTACAAAACCAAAATGAATTGCTTTGATTAATCCAAAAATTGCATCCCATGGTTTAAACCAAGCTTTTACACCTTTAATAAATTGATATGAATTAATATCTAATGTTGATACACATGCAATTAAACCTCCAAAAATACCACAAAAATCTGCAATAATCACAAGTACCGGGAACATAATAATACCTGATAAAACTCTAGGAACAACTAAATAACCAATAGGATCTATTGATAGAGTTTCAAGTGCATCAATCTGTTCTGTTACTCTCATTGTACCAATCTCTGCAGTTATATTTGCTCCAACTCTTCCAGCTAATACTAAGGCTGTAATCATAGGTGCTAATTCTAATAATACACCCTCACCTACAATCCCTCCGATATACCATTTAGGAACCAAACTTGTTGTCATTTGATATGCACCTTGTACAGATGTAACCATGCCTGAAAAAAAACTTGTTACTATCACTATTGGAATGGATTTTGAACCAATAATCATCATTTGATCAATAATATTAGAGGTATATTGATGCCACGAATCAATTGATCTAAACATTTTTACAAGCAACATCAAGTATTGACCTAAATATTCAAAAAATAGGGTAATTTTTTTAATTGGATAACTAAATATTTTGGACATGTTAGATAATAATATATAAACTATTTAATTACAAGAAAGATTTTAAACTATGTTCTCATATAATTTAAATGATTTGCATAAATCAATAACTTCTTTGTTAACTTCTTTAACAATATTATCATTATCAATATTTGATAATACCTTATCTATTAATTCTGAAATTAAAATCATTTCTTGATCCTTCATACCTCTTGAAGTTAAGGCAGGGGTTCCGATTCTAATTCCACTAGTAATAAATGGACTTTTTTCATCATATGGAATCATATTTTTATTAGTAGTTATACCAGCTTCTTCCAATCTTTTTTCTGCTATCTTTCCTGTTATACCTCTATCTGATAAATCAATAAGTATTAAATGAGTATCAGTGCCTCCAGAAATTAATTTATAGCCTAAATTTTGCATAGAAATAGCTAAAGTATGTGCATTAGAAATTATTTGTTTACAGTATTGTTTAAATTCAGGATTTAATGCCTCCTTAAATGCAATAGCCTTGCCTGCAATTACATGCATTAATGGGCCACCCTGAATACCAGGCATAACAGAACTATCAATCAATTCAGACATTTTCTTTATCCTACCAGACTTAGGAGCTTTAATATCCCACTTATTATCTAAATCTTTTCCAATTAAAATAATTCCTCCTCTAGGACCTCTAAGTGTTTTATGAGTTGTTGAAGTCACAATGTCACAATAAGGCCAAGGAGAAGGATGTAAACCTGAAGCTATAAGACCTGAAGGATGAGCGATATCAGCCATTAGATATGCTCCTACCTCATCTGCAATTTTTCTAAATTCATTAAACTCAATAAATCTAGGATATGCGCTACCTCCACAAATAATAAGCTTTGGTTTATGTTTCTTAGCTAAACTTAAAATTGAATCAAAATTAACTCTACCTGTTTCCCTATCTACGTTATATGATATGAAATTATATAATTGACCAGAAAAATTAACCTTACTTCCATGAGTCAAATGTCCTCCATGTGCAAGATTTAATCCCATTACAACATCACCTGGATTTAGAAATGTTAGATAAACAGCCATGTTTGCTTGAGAACCAGAATGAGGTTGCACATTAGCATAATCAGCTTTAAATAATTCCTGACATCTCTCTTTTGCTATATTTTCTACTTTATCTACAGCTTCACAACCTCCATAATATCTTCGGCCAGGATATCCTTCTGCATACTTATTTGTTAAAATACTACCAACAACTTCAAGAACACTTGGACTAGTAAAATTCTCTGAAGCAATCATTTCCAAAGTATATCTTTCTCTTTCTAACTCTTCTGATATAGCATTATATAATTTTAAATCTTTGTCTATTTTTTCCAATTTATATTTTTTCTATTTTATTAATTCTTCTTAAATGTCTTCCACCCTCAAATTCTGTACTAAGCCACTTTTCAGTGATTAATTTAATATCTTCAAATGAAGTAAATCGTGCTCCTAAAGCCAATACATTAGCATCGTTATGTTTCCTACTCATTTCAGCATGAATAACGCTTGTACATAAAGCAGCTCTTACACCTTTTATTTTATTTGCAGCAATAGATATACCTATACCAGAACCACATATAACAATTCCTCTATCAACTTTTTTACTACTAACTGCTTCACCTACGATATGACCATATTCAGCATAATCTACTGAATCTGATGAATTTGTACCCATGTCTAAAACATCGCAACCCAATTCAAATTTTAAAAATTTTAATAAATCTGATTTTTCTTGATAAGCTGCATGGTCACATCCAATTGCTATTTTCATTATTTTTTATTAACCTCTCTATTTTTTATGAAACTATAACAATCAGAACCTTTAATATTAACACACTCACTATGATCTGGTGACATTGCTGTAAATTTTTCACCAATCAAGAACCAATCACCTACTGATGTTACTAACTCTTTTAAATTATTTTTATAAATCTTGGCATTCAAAATACCATTTTTATATGCAATTCCATAATCTTCCATAGCCAAATCATATATCAATCTATCACAGAAGTCTAATTCATCTGATCCATAATAATCAACAAGTCTTTCTAGTACATTAGCTCTTTGGAAATAAGCCTTTCCAATATTTTTATTTAAATTGATGGCATTATTTGCAACAGAATAAGCTTGGTTGTATTTATCAAGGTTTAAATAAACACTAGATAATTTAATTAAATATTCTGTATCTATATCACCCTGCTCCATTAATTTCTCCAAATATGTAGCAGCTTTCTTATCATCTAAATTTTTTATATAAATATCAGAAACTAATTTTAATAATCTTTTATTTGTATCATTATATAATAATATTTCTTCTGAAACCTCACCTGCTAATTCATAATTTTCGCCATTCATTAAACTATTTAAATATAAAATTCCATACTCCAAATTATCAGGTTCTCTATTCCATCTTTCTTTATCAACCTCTGATGCATCTTTACCTAATTTTTCAAATGCTGTTTTTTTATTTGAAATAGCTTTTTTATTAGAAGGATCTATTTTCAACCATTGATTAATGGCAACAATCTGTTCTTCATACATTTCAGCTCTCTTATAAGCATCACTCATTCTTTCTAGAGGAGATGCATCTTTAGGGTTAAGTTCAAATAAAGTTTCCAAAAAATATAGATGTTCATCTAATTTTTCAATATTACCAGATCTAATTTCCTTACCAGAAGATTGTGCTGCCCAGTCTAAAAGCTTTTCACTATCCGGATTTTTTTTCAGTCCTTTTTTAAAAACCCATGTACTACTATCTGGCTTACCCATATTATAATATGATTGGCCATAATATATATATATATCTTCTTCATCATCTGAATTTGTACATTCACACAAGATATGATTTGAGGCTAATTCAATAACTGTACTATAATCATTTTTAACCCAATAATTAATCAAAAACTGTTTATTCTCTTGACACATGGATTGACGTTCCTTCTTTGGACCACATATAAATAATTTTTCATCAAATTCTTGCATAAAAATCATACTACTAAAAAGTATAAAAACTATTATTTTATTTATTTTCATATTATTCATTCTCCTTTATGAACCAATCATTATTACTAACAATTGAAAATGTTAATTTATAATATTTCTCATTATTAAATTCTTCGAACTCAGATAGTCTTTGACCAACCTGCAATGTAAAATTAAAAGAATTCTCATTTAGATATTCTAAACCAAAACCAAAAGTAAATCCAAAATCACTTAATGAATTTACGTTATTATCGAAAGAATAAACCTTATCATAAAAACCTATATTATAATTTATGAAATTAATGTTCATATTCCTTACATTTGAGTCCCTATAAAAAATACCATAACTCATTGAATTCATATCTAGGGATGGTTTATTAAAAATATTTATTATGTTTTGGCAATCAAAAGAATTGTGGTTTTGTGATTCAATAATATACCCAAATCCACTATAGAGGTACGATTTAAAACCTAAGCCATATTCCTGATAACCTTTAATTGAATAAATAACCGGATCAAAGTTATCATATTGAGCATCAATTTTCAATTTATCTGACTCGCCATAATAAAATGCTAAAATATTATTTGATTTTAATTTCAATCTTCCATCTACATTATATGAATAAGAAGAATAATTCAATTTATTTTGCCTTGGTTCACCGCCAAACCATGTTGAATTAATCTGTTCTCCATTATTATCAAAATCAACTGTATAAAAATTGAGAGTATCTTTTCTTGTAAAAGTACCAAACAGCTTACCAAATTTAAAACCTAATGAAAAATTATCTGTTATTTTTGATGATAAAGATGTTGAAACTTCAGACATTCCACCTTTAAAGTTATAAGAACTTTTATACTTGACTGGGTCTGTTTCACCGTCTCCATTAGTATCTAAATGAGAAATATCAGAACCTAAAAAAGTAAATTCATTTTCTTCTATTCGCATCATACTACGTAAAACTGGCTTTAAACTAATCATAAAATATTGATTATCTGTAATAGGAAAACCAAATGAAACATGATTAAAATTATTTGATTTTAAATTATTAATATAATCAGTATTTAAATCATTAAATGTCATAGTCATTGCTAAGCTGGCTTGCTTATTTTTATAATAAGTTGAAGGAGCAGAAAGCACAAAACTATTATTTGAAAATAATCTTGAATCGCCTAGAGATAATCCAGATGCATCAACTGTATTATTCATTTCACCTAAGCCATATAATGCTAATGATGATGATTGAGATAAGACCATATTAAAAAATATTATATATATATATATTTTCATTTTGAATAAAGGATATCAATTTGAGGTAATAATAAGCTATCAATTACTACTACAGTTTTAACATCTGAATATTTGTCTAAAGATATTTCTAAATGATAAGAAATTGCATCTATTATATCATTTGGATTAGTAAAAATTTGATCAGATTTTTCTAGAATTTCATTCATTAATGAACCAATAGGAATTAAAATTTCATTTGTATCATCAAATATAACTTGAGGACCTAAAAAATCTCCGATTGAAATCTCATCATTAATACTACCAGAAAAATTTACTTGAGCACCAGATGAAGCTATATAATGATTCGGTGAATCCAAATTAAATGAAAGTACTAAATTGGTTTGTTGTTCTGAAATAAAAATACTTTGATTATTTTGATTCATAAATTGATTTAAATCATCAAAGTATAATTTGCCATTCATACCATATGTATATGATAAAATTAAATCATCACTACTAAATGTAAAATTATCAGTTTGATACAAGGAAACATCATGAATGTATTTTAAGGTATCATTAAGCTCACCTTGATCAGCCTGATTATTATCATTATCATCAATAAAATCATATGCTATCATATCTACATAAGAAGATTCAATGTTTGATATTTGCTCAAAATAAGGACCATAGTTAAGCTTAAATTGGAATCCTTTAACATCTACTAAAGAATTGATTGACAATGTAACTAAGATTTTATTACTACCTAGGTTTTCTATTTTTGAAATCCACAAAAAAATATCTTGTCCATATATTGAGTTATTAACTGGCATATCATAATTTTGATTAATATTAGATAGATTATAATAATAAATATTTTGTCCCACGTTAACATAAGCAGATAATGGATTACTATTTTCATAAAATGATTCACTTGATTCAGTTTGAGTATATTGTCCATCCATATTATTATCAATATAACAAAATGAATCTTGCCATAAATAATTGTTTGTCAGACATTCATTTTCATTATTATACTCACTTAAAATTTCTTCATCAATAGTATAAGAACCATTTTCATCAGAATCTTCATAATCCCAAGAATTATTATTCTCAGTACCTAAAGTATTTAAAAAATTATAATTATCTTTATTAGGATCTATATTAAAATCATCTGAATGCAAATCATATGAATATAAGTTTTCAGAATCATTACAAATACCACTATTAGATTCATGTTGATTAGGACAATTATCTAATCCATAATCTTTATACTCTGATATATCATTGTTATCATCATCAAAATCAACTTGCTGGTTACCCTGTTTTCCATTAAAATTATAGTTTTCTTCTTGTTGTGAAATTTTACCATCGATCCCTGTATCAAAAAAAACTTCACCTAAATCATAAAGAAAATTATTCTCCGTACCAACATCACCATTATCTTCATTAAAATTATCTCCTTCAAGGTTATCAGGTAATTGATTAATTCCAAAATCTAAAAAAGGTTCATATTCATCACAATCAGCTGCATTAACTAAACAATGATCGAATTCACCATTTTCATTTGAATCAATCCAATCCCATTGACCATTTTTTTCTAAGGGTTCTCCTGTACTCCAAGTATTATCTTCATCATAATCACCAATAATATTGCCATAAACATCTATCCAGTCATCATTAGCTGGGTCTATATTTCTATTATCTCCATTTGGATCTTCAACACGACAATCTGGACAAGAAGGAACTCCATCTATCAATGGATTATCCCAGAATTCCTGTCCACAAATCGTAATATTAGTACCATTATTTATTTCATAAGAAAAATCATAAAAATATTCAGAATCTATAATTCCATCTTCTAATGCAATCTGAACAATATTAGAATATGTTTCCTCTTCATCACCAAGAAAGCCTATGCCATCAGGATAAGAAGGTGTTTTACATCCTGTTTCATAATTATCGTCAACACCAAACTCTGATGTACCTTGAACCCAATCAAGTCCCAAGTCTAGCCATTGCTCTCCTTCACCTTCTTGCCAGATACCATCCCCATTATCATTCCAATCTAAAACACCATTATTCTCTGTACCATTTGGGTTATAAGCTGTTTCTAAATCACTACATAAACTATAATTTGAATCTAAATTATTATCTCTAAAACAAATTGATATATCATTATCCCAAAGATACCCTGTAAACGTACCTATACTACAATTTTCGCCATCCCATAAGCCCTCTTCTATGCCACAAAGACAAAGATTTTCAGAATTTAATTCATCAAATAAAATATCTCCAGTTTCTAAACTATTAATACATTGATCAATACCAAAATCATCATATGATTCACCCGAATCATATATATCATTGATATTTTCATATCCAAAAATTATATCAGAAAAATAAAATCTAATTGAATCAGAATCAAAATTTTCATTAATATCTATTTCAATATCAAATAACTCAATATTTCCATTAGTTATTGGTATAACTGGATTAGAATTTGATTGATATCCTAAAAAAATACCAAAATTATCAGATGAATTATTAATATTAATTGCAACAATATTATTTGAAACATTATCATCTATATTATTTAAACTTGAATTATCATTTACCAAGTAAATATCAGGAGGATTTTCTAAAGTGTTAATAACGGTTTCTGATGTAGTATCTGTAGCTTCAATAATCATTGTACTATTTTGAATATCACTAATACTTATAAAATCTGTAATTAAAGAATCAATTATAACTTCTTTATTATATTTGAATGATAATGTTGGCTGATATGGTATATAATAATTATCTGTAGATATAATTGAAAAAAATTCCTCATTATTATTACTTAATTGAGAATTATATTCAACTAGTATATAAAATGATTCTAAATTGCCGTTACACCAATCTTCATTATTAATTAAATCAGATAATTTTAAATCTACTTTATAATTAGTATTTCTAGCTTTGGGAATAACAAAATTGTCCTGTTTAAAACTATTTATTATATTTTCAATATATAAACTGTCATAAGCATTTGGATTATTTTCCAGCAAAATATTAGATTCAAATAATTCAACATTATTAGAAAAGTATGAATTGATATATGAAGGAATTGCATAATTTGAGTTTTCATCGAGAAAATCATCAAAGTTCTGGCTACTATTATTTAAAACATCATTACTATTTTTTGAATAATCATATAATTGATTATCAAATTTTAAAGTAAAAAAAACATCATTAACTGATATTAATGAAGAATCACATAAAGAATAATTATTTATAATATTTGGATTAATTTTAAATAAAGCATAGCTAAGATTATTATTTTCAAGATGGCCTATGTTACCTATATGTAATCTTGGAGATAAACTCTGATTAAAATTATCATTTTCAACATTAAAATTGGGAGAAGTAAAAAAAGATGATTTATCTACATTAAGAATAAATGTTTGTTCAAAATAATTAATTCCAGAATCATTTGAATCTAAAATTATTTTATTTTCATCACATGAATTAATGAAAATAAAAATGAATAAAGAAATAAACAAAAAAAATCTTGGATAATTATTCATTATTGTTTTTTCAATTTATTAAGAATATTATTATAGACTTCAATTCTATCTGAAACCTCTAATGAATCCGAGTAATCAACAAATTCATGTTTTACATCTTTAAATGCATCTTTAACTTTTTTATGTTTACTTATATATTTTTCACAACTTTTATTTTCATCATTATAGATGTAAACATAATCAGATAGTTTAATAGAACTTATTAGATTATTTTGATTTTTATCTTTTTTATTAAAGTTTAAATCTAATTTTTCATAAATAACATTATCGAATTGATAAAAATCATTAATATCATGCAACATATATACTAGTTTAGTATCTTTTAATTCATCTTTAAATATATTTTTCATCATTACAGCAGCCATTGACATTTGCCAATCACTACAAATAATATAATCAGGTGTCCAGTATAACTTTTTTAAGGTTTCTATAGATGCTTTAACAAAAAATGTAAATTTCTCTTGGTTATTTGCGTAAACTCTACCATTTCTTGATTTATATAATAACTCACTAGTATCAGCAAAATATTTTTCATGCTCCATAAAGTAAACCTGGACTCTAGTATTCGGTATAAATCCAGACTTTATATTAATAGAGTGTTCTTTATTCATGAAATTAATGGTTAAATCTTTTAATCTTATTACTTCTCTCAATATATATCGTCTATCACTAATAAAGCCATATTTAGGCTGTATTAATCTAATATCTATATCTTTATTATTTTTTAAAGTTGATGAAAATTCTTTAGAAAAAGAGGCAAGCTGACTAACCTCTGAGAACGGTTTAATTTCTGATGATAAATAATATATTTTTAACATTTATTTAAGTAACTCCTTTGCAGTTTTAACATATTCGCTATTATTATGATTTTCAACTAATTGAACTAGCACTTTATCTGCATTAACTTGATCACCTAAATAGCTATACGATTTAGATAATTTGTATAATGCATCATCAATTTTATTTGAGTTTGCATATAAAAAAACTTTCTGAAACTCTTCAATAGCAAAATGATATTTTTTTAATTTGTAATAAATTTCTCCAATCCAATATTGACAATTGTCTAGCAAATCATTATTCATTCCTATAGTTAATAAATATTTAAATCCTTCTAAACTTTTTTCCCATTCACCATTTTGATATAATGCTAAAGATTCTATGTACTTATCTCTAAATTCTTCATCTGTAATAGGAGGAATATCTTTAATACCATCTGTAAAAGTGACCTGAGCGATTTCATTATATGTTGTACTCAATATATCAATTTTATCTTTAATTTCTATCAATGATAAGTATAAATTAGAATTAGCACTATCAATATAAGTTAAATTACTTTCTAGTAAGCTGATCTTATCATTTAAATCCATTAATAATTTTTCATAATATATATTTTTTTTATTTAGAACAGTAATAATACTATCATTTACATTAACAGTTGATATTATAGTTTTATATTCTATTTTACTTTGATTATTTTCAGAATCAATTGAATTCATTGATTTTGTTTTACATGAAGAAAATGGGAATATCCCCAATAATAAAAAAATTAAATATCTAAATTTTATTTTTACAGGCATAAATTTTATTAAATTGATGTACCCATAATTTACAAATTTTTTCTTATTATATAAAAGAACTCACTAAAGATTATTATTTATAGCATTATTAATAAGACCTAAGATTATTGAGCATGTTAAGAAAAAAGAGCCACCATAACTAATAAATGGTGCTGGCAATCCTGTAACTGGCAATAAACCTGAAATCATACCTAAATTAATAATCATATGAGAATAAATTAAGGTTGAATATCCTATTATTAATGTACTAACATATTTATTTTCTATCTTATATGAATAATTAACTGACCAATAAATAAAAATTGAAATAAATAAAATAATTAAAAATATAGCCTTAAAACCTATTTCCTCCGCAGTTACAGATACAATAAAATCACTATCTGCAACGGGTAAAAACTTAAGGCCTGTTTGGGTGCCTTGCCCCAAACCCTTTCCCCAAAATCCTCCTGAACCTATTGAGATCATTGATTGAATAACCTGATACCCTGCACCTAAAGGATCTAACATTGGATTTAAAAAAGTTAAAATTCTTTTTTGCTGATGAGGTTCCAAAAAATTATTCCATATATAAGGTGCAGAAATAGCACAGCTAATATTTAATAAAAAATTAAATACTGCGATAAAAGCTTTTGGTCTTGATATAACCACTACGATTAAAAATAATAGCATCCATAAATAAAAAACCCATAACTGATATGTTGCAAAAATACTAAATATAGGTGAAATAATGAAAAATATAACATATAATCTAGTATTTGACCAATATAGAATTGGTAAAATAATACTCAAATAAGCAATTGCTGTGCCTAAATCAGGTTGTTGCATTATTAATAACGGTGGAATTATTGCAAGAAATAGAATAAAAAAAAGATAAATAGAAAAATCATTCTTAGAATAATTGTCTGAAAAAAATCTTGCCATACAAGAAACATAAAATATTTTACCTAATTCAGAAGGCTGGAAATAAATAGGGCCAAAAACAATCCAACTTTTAGCACCCTTAATTTCAGGAGCAAACATTGTTAAGCCGATTAAAAAAATTAAAAAAAAATAAAATATATAACTACAATCATATAAAAATTGTATTCTAATAAACTGAGAAAAACAAAAAGCAATTATGCCAATTAAAAACCAAATACATTGTTTATAAAATGTTGAAGATAGGCTTAAATTATTTAAATCACTTGTACTACTCAAAGACACTAAACCTATTAAGATGAAAATTAATGCCGGAGATACAATAGACCACCTAATTTGTATTTTCTGATTCCTGAAATCAAATAAACCTTTAAACATTATCTAATCCTATAATATACTCAAAAATCTTTTTTGCCATTTTAGTAGGAATAATAGACCCTTTTCCCCCATTTTCAACTACGATACAAATAGTATATTTTCTACCATTTTTAAGTTCTAAAAAACCTGCGAACCATCCATGAGGACTAATATCACAATTACTGCATACTTGCGCTGTACCAGTCTTTCCATAAACAATACCATTTTTCTTATCAATTCTTGTATTGTATGCTGTTCCACCCTCTGAATTTACTGCATCATACATTGCATCTTTTAAATGTTTCCATACAAAATTTTTATAATTAACATTCTTTGATTTTAAATCACTAACTAAATTTAAATGGGGTTTATATATAACACCATTGTTAGCAATAGCATTGATTAATTGCATTACTTGTATAGGTGTAACAGATACTTCACCTTGACCAATTGATAAATTTAAAAGATGGCCTTTAGACCAACCACCCTTACTTTTATAAAACTGATTCATGAATTTTTTATCCGGAACAATACCTATACTTTCCGAATGTAAATCAATTCCTGTTTTTTCACCAAAACCAAATTTTCTTGATGAAGTAGACCAATCATCAAATGTAATTTTCTGCATCAAATTATAGAAAAATATATTACATGAACTTTTAATAGCTGAATTTAAATTTACTTCCCCGTGTCCAGTCTCATTCCAACATCTAAACACCGTATCATGAAATTGATATTCACCATTACATTCTACAGTCCAATTTTTATTAATAATTTTTTTTTCTAATGCAATTGCAGATAAAACTAATTTAAATATTGATCCTGGTGGATAATTTGATTGTATTGCTCTATTTATAAATGGCCTACTTAAATCATTTTGAAGATTTTTCCATTCCTTTAAAGACAATCTCCCAATAAATGAATCTAAATCATATGAGGGACTACTTAACATTGAAATCACCTCACCATTAGATGGATCCATAATAATAATGGAACCTTTGGAATCACTAAAAACTTCTTCTGCAAACTTTTGTACATCTGAATTAATAGTTAGCACTAAATCTTCACCTTGGATTGATGATATATCATTATCAGTTTCAAACTTACCCTGTATTACTCCAGATCTATCAACTACAAAATAATCAATTCCATATTCACCATGGAGCTTTCTTTCATAAAACTTTTCTACACCGCTATAACCAATCACATCATTTAAGTAATAGTTATTTTCTTTCATAGAATTTTTATTAACTTTTTTTAAAAAACCTAATACATGGGTTAATTTACAATCAGATGTATATATCCTAGCTGGTAATTGAGAAAAATATAATCCTTTTAAATCTAATTTGTATTCTTCTAAAATAGATTTTTTATTCATACTAACATAATTCTTTAATAACATAGGTTTAAATTGACCTCCGGGTATGTACTTGGAGCGAGATATAACTGAGTCTACATACATTTTAGTAATACCAGTATGTTTTTCTAAAATTTTATAATTAAAATTTTCCTGCATGTCTCTCGTAATGATTTTAATTTGATATAAGGGACTATTATCTACTAATGGTTTATAATTCCTATCATATATAATACCTCGAGGAGGATATAAAACAATTTTTCGCAAACTATTATTCCCAGCCTTTTCTCTAAATTTTTCATTTTCAATTATTTGCAAAAAAAAGTAACGATATAAAATTAGAATAGATAATCCTATATACAAAAAAATAAAAACTTGTTTTCTTAAATTTCTATCTAAGCTATTTTTATACATTATTTAATTTTAATTATAAAATTTGAAACTAAGAAAAATAAAAGAAATGTAAATATAGCCTGAAAAAAGCTGATTAAAAAGATTACACTAAACATGTCATTATAAAGAATTAGATAATAAAAAACAAAGTGAAATAGATATATCAAAAATATAACTATATATTTCATTTTCATATCCCATAGATTATCATAATTCTTAAGCGAAATTAAAAAAAATGTACTCAGACTTGAAATAAAACTTAATAATCCTAATTGGCTAGTGCTAAAAACAATATCCTGAATAATACCGTAAATAAATGCATAAAATATAAGCTTGTAAGAACCTTTTAATAAAGCCGCTATTGTAATATAAACTAAAATTAAATCTAATGTGATTTTATAATTATTATAAAATAGGATATAAGGGAAATTAACTTGAACTATAAAAATTACTAAAGTTAAAATGATATAATAAATTATTTTATTGGATAACAAAAACATAATACAAGTGATTTATATCTGTTAAAATTTCTACTGCAACATCTTGAAAAAGCTTATTTTTCTTTTTCTCATTATTAATAATTTTTGCAACTGGAAGATCTGATGGATAAATTTCAGATATTCCAGAAGTATATACAATGTCATTAACTAAAATTTCTGAAGTCTTAATAATTCCTTCTAATATACCATATTTTCCATAAGTTGGTTTAAACTGTCCAATTGAAATATTTTGGCCAACTTTGATTGATACTGAATAATTATTATCTGATATAAGCTGAACCTTACTATTATTTTTACCTACATCTATTATTTTACCGATTAAAAAACCATTATGATCAATAACTGATAAATTTTGAGTGATTCCATCCTCTGATCCTATATTAATTAATACAGATTCAATTGATGGTGATATATTTGAATTAACAATTTTTGCTGGGGCTAGACTTAAATACTTAAATGCTTCATTTTTAAATTCAAGCATTTGACGTAATGTTTCATTTTCAATTTTATAATTTAATAATTTAGCATTATAAAGTGATAATTGTGCATTTTTTAATGATAAAAGTTCATTTTCTTGTTTAACTAATAACATATTATTATACCAGGTTTTAGGTGTAGATAAAATAGAATAGGAATCAATTACAATGCTCTTAATTTTATTTGATGAAGTATTCTCACTAGAAAAGAATATAACCATTGAAAAAAAACTAGTTAATATCAGAGATAAAATATTTTTATTAAATTTGAATTTTATAAAAAAATTCATTAAGGAGTTATTAAAACTTCTCTATATTTTTTCAAATCTTCAAGGACAATACCTGTACCTCTAACAACAGATAATAGAGGGTCTTCTGCTATATGAACCGGGATACCAGTTTTATTTCTAATATGTTCATCTAAATTCTGAAGTAAAGCTCCTCCTCCAGTCAATATAATGCCATAATCTATAATATCAGCTGCATGTTCTGGTGGTGTTTTATCTAGAGCTTTTTTTATAGCTGTTGTAATTTGAAAAACCGTTTCAGCTAAAGCCTGCCTTATTTCATCAGTTGATATTTCAATAGTTTTAGGTAATCCTGTAACTAAATCTCTACCTTTAACTGATATGCTTTCTCCACTTGTCCTAATTGCAGAACCAACAGAACATTTAATATTTTCGGCTGTTCTTTCACCAATTCCTAATTTATGTTGATTCTTGAACCATTCAACTATTGCTTCAGTTTGCTCATCTCCAGCAACTTTAATTGTTTCAATAGCACTAATTCCATTAAGAGAAATTACTGCAATTTCAGTCGTTCCTCCACCTATATCTACTATCATATTCCCAACTGGCTTTGAAACATTAATACCTATTCCAATAGCTGCAGCCATAGGCTCGGATATTAAATGTATTTCACTCGCATTAGCATGCTCTGCAGATTCTTTAACAGAACGTTGCTCAACATCTGTAACACCATAAGGGATACAAATAACTATCCTAGGTCTAGAAATTCTACTTCTTTTAATTTTCCGCATAAAGCCTTGAATCATTGCATCAGTCATTCGATAATCTGCTATAGTACCATCCCTAAGGGGCCTAACAATTTCAATACCGGGATGCGTTCTACCCAACATTTCTTTAGCTTCATTACCTATTGCAATAATATCTTCATCATGAACTTTTTTAGCAACTATTGAAGGTTCATTCAAAACAACTCCTTCTCCTTTGACCCAAATAATTGTATTTGCAGTCCCTAAATCAATTGCAATATCTCCAGCAAACATACTATAAAATTTATTCAACATAATTAATGATTAAAGTGTCGTTTATTTGTAATTATCATAAACATAGAGTGTTTATTTATTTCTTCTAATACTTCTTTATCTTTTATTGAGCCACCAGGCTGTATAACTCCTGCTACTCCTTCACATGCAGCAAGCTCAACACAATCAGGAAACGGGAAAAAAGCATCCGATGCCATCACTGTATTTTTTAAATCTAAATTATTATTTTTAGCTTTTTCAATAGCAATTCTTGTTGAATCAATTCGAGACATTTGACCAGCACCAACACCAATTAATTGCTTATGATTGCTAAAAACTATAGCATTTGATTTAACATATTTTACTAACTTCCAACTTAAATACAATGCTTTTAATTGATCATTATCAGGTTTTATTTTTGAAACAACTTCAAATTCTTTAAAATCACTTTCGATAATATCTCTATCTTGGATTAAGAAACCATTAAAAACTGACCTGATTATTTTTTTATTTTTATTTATATCTGTAATAGTAATCAATCTCAAGTTCTTCTTCTTTTTTAATTCTTTAAAAGCGTCATCTGAGAATGAAGGAGCAACTATACACTCTAAAAAAGATTTATTAATCTCAATTGCTGATTCTAAGTCTACCTCTCTATTAAATGCAACGATACCACCAAAATAACTAATTGGATCAGTTGAAACAGCTGATAGATAGGATTCCTTTAAGCTATTTCCTATTGAAAAACCACAAGGATTTGAGTGTTTTATAATAGTACATGATATTTCATCAAAATCATTAACTATTGAAAAAGCTGTTTCAATATCATAGTAATTATTATATGATAATTGCTTACCATGATGCTGTCTCCAGTCCTGGTCAGTATCTTTAGGTAAATAAAATGATGCAGATTGATGAGGATTTTCACCATATCTCAAATCATCTACTTTCCTCAAATCAAAAATCATTCTATCAGAATCATCATTTTTAGAAAAATAATTAGAAATATCCATATTATAATTTGCAACTAAGTTAAATACTGATGATGCATAATCAATTCTTTTATCTAAGTTTATTATACCTGAATTTAAATTAAAGGATTCTATAAATCCGGAATACTGGGAAGGGTCACATAGCGGCACAATATTTTGATAATTTTTAGCTGCAGCTCTTAACATAGAGGGGCCTCCAATATCTATAAATTCAATAGCTTTCTCAAGACTTAATTTTTTATCTATAGCCTCCGATTTAAAAGGATATAAATTAACTACAACAAGATCTATTGTTTTACCTCCTATATCCAATAAATCATTCAAATGTTTTTCATTATTTCGATCTGCTAGGATTCCTCCAAAAATCTTAGGGTGTAAAGTCTTAACTCTTCCATTCATCACTTCTTTTTGCTTTGTTACTTCACTTACAGGAATAACATTAATACCATTATCTTCCAATATTTTTTTTGTACCTCCAGTAGAAATAATTTCAATATCTTTTTCATTTAAAAATTTTGCTAAATCAACAATACCTGTTTTATCCCATACACTAATTAATGCCGTTTTTATTTTATTCATTTATAATAACCTTATTTTTATCAACCTGTATTTTATTATCACAAAATAATTCTACTGCTTTCAAATATAATTTATATTCAATTTCTAAAACTTTTTTAGATAGAGTGTTAGCATCATCTGTTTTTTCAACACGTACTTTATCTTGTATAATAATAGGCCCTTTATCATATTCATTATCTATAAAATGAATAGTGGCTCCCGTTATTTTATCTTTAGAAGCTATAACTGATTCATGGACCCTTATACCGTAGCAACCCCTACCTCCATACTTAGGCAATAAAGATGGATGGATATTCATTATTTTATTTTTATATAATTGGATTATATTATTTGGAATTTTCTTCATAAATCCTGCTAATAAAATTAAATCTGGATTATATTTTTTTAAAATCATTTTATATTCATAATCTTTATTATTAGGATATCTAAAATCATTAATTATTTTATAATCAATGTTATTTGTAATCGCATAATTCACAGCTCCACATTTAGGATTATTAGAAATAAGTAATACGACATTACCTTTATTAATGTTTTCATGGATGTTAATAAAATTAGTACCTGAACCTGATGCAAAAACAACTATCCTTTTATTTTTTTCCATATATCCTATCTTTTATATCAGTCACTATATTATTATAAAATTCTTTATCATTAAAAACATCAAAATTATCAGTTTTGACTATTAAAACATTTTTTTTAGGTAATTTACTAATCCATCTATCATAATAAATATTTAAACTATGTATATATTCTGATGATATATCCAGCTCATAATCTCTCTTCCTATTTTTTATACGAGACATTAAAGTATCAGTATTTGCCTGTAAATATATAATTAAGTCAGGTCTCTTAATAAATTTCAACATTGCATTAAAAATTTCACAATAAGTTTTGAAATCCCTATCTGACATATGCCCTAATTCAACTAAGTTAGATGCAAAAATCTCTTTATCTTCATAAATTGTTCTATCTTGTATAAAACTACTATTGCTTTCTAATAACTTAACCTGAGATTCAAAACGGGTATATAAAAAATAAATTTGTAAATTAAAACTCCATCTTGACATATCTGTATAGAAATCAGACAAATATGGATTGTCTATTACTGATTCATATATTGGAGTGAAACCTAAATCAATGGACAACTTTTCTGTCAGAGTAGTTTTACCAACACCTATGTTGCCAGCTATACCTAAATTAAATTTATTTTTCAAACCAATACACCATTTATGTTATGATTATTCATAAGCTTAATCGCTTTAATCTGATTTGTATAATTTTTTTCACTCTCAACATTAACACGTATATAATTTTCTGTCCATCCACTAAGGATTCCATCTGAATATTTTTCAAATAATATATTTAATTCTCTATCAATATTTTTATTTACAAATTTTTGATATTTTTGATAAGATAATCTTTTAAGCTTATCTCTGCGCATAGCTTTAACAGATGGATTTATTTTAGCTGATATTTTTTGTGAAACTGTATTATCTCTATCAGAATAAGTAAAAACATGTAGATAAGAAATATTTAATTTTTCTAATAAACTATAAGTCATATTAAAATCTTCATCAGTTTCTCCTGGAAATCCCACAATAACATCAACTCCAATACAAACATCTGAAATTTTATTACTTACCTTATTGATAACTGAGATATAATCATTCAAAGAATATTTCCTCTTCATGAATTTAAGTATTTTATCTGAACCAGATTGCATTGGAATATGTAAATGAGGCATTGCCTTACTTGATTTTGAAATTAAATTAATAATATCATCTGTTAATAAATTAGGCTCAATAGATGAAATTCTATACCTTTGTAAATCATCTAAAGACTCTATTTCTAATAATAAATCAAATAAAGTTTCATTATGTTGCTTTCCAAAATCACCTATATTAATACCACTAAGAACAACTTCCTTTGTACCATTTGATATTATATTATCTAATTCCCTAATAGTATTTTTGACATTAAAACTACGGCTTGCACCTCTTGCATTTGGGATTGTGCAATAGCTACAATTATAATCACATCCATCTTGTACTTTTATAAATGCACGAATACGTTCTGAAAGAGAATAAGATATATTAAATTTTTGAATATCATTTATATCAGAGATTGAATATTGGTTACTTAATTCATCATCATAAATAATATCACTAATATTAAATTTATTTTCAGTACTTATAACAGAAACCACTCCATCTAATTCACGAATTTCTTCTGGTTTTAATTGAGCATAACAACCAAAAACTACTATCTTAGTTTCTGGAAATTTATCATGAATTGTTCTAATCATTTTTTTTGCTTTGCTATCTGCTTTTTCAGTTACAGAGCAAGTATTAATTAAACAAATGTCTGCATAATCATCTATTGAAACTTGACTTAGGCCTTTATCAATGACTTGTCTTGCGATATAAGATGAATCTGCAAAATTAACTTTGCAGCCAAAAGTGTGATATGAAAAAGTTTTGTAAGGTGTTCCCATGTTAATAATTTATTAAAAATGTTAGAAGTATTACAATGATAACTTCATTAAATAATGTTGAATTTTCCCAAATAATAAATGTGTCTTTCTAATCAATTTAAAACCATTATTTTTATAAAAATTTACGGCATTCTCTCTTGCATGCAATATAATAAACTTCTTATTATAATCTTTTGCATTCTTAATAAGATTTAATAAAATATTTGATCCAACAAGTTGCTCTCTGCAGCTTAAATCTACAGCCATATATCTAATTTGAGCATTTTCTATATCTATATGATGTATACGACCAACACCCAAAATAGAACTATCTTTACTAAAAGCTGCAATATGATAGCTACTGTATTCTAAATCATCTTTCGCTGAATCAATATCATCTGAAAATTCACTTCTAAGAATCTTCCATCTTAAAAAATAATATTTCTGCCATTCTTCTTTTGTTTCAGGAATTCTCAAATCATATCTAGAAAAATTACTTTGCACGAATTGATGGGTTCTTTTCATTATATTGTTTTTTTGCCTCGCATTCTTCCCAAAAGTAACACCAATGGCATAAAAAACTAGACTTAGCAGGAAAATTATTTTGCTTTCTAGAATGCATAATTTTTGTTATTTGGTTCAAAAGATCTTCTTTGTGATCATTAATCTCACTATCATTTTTATTAATTTTAATATGCTGTTTACTTATCTCTCTTTCTTTTAAATAATGCCAATTTAAATTAATTTTTTTATTTTTTCTATATTTAGACTTGACTGCTTCCATATAAATAAATAACTGTAAATCTTTTTTTAACATTTTAGGAGTTTTAGGCTTACCTGTTTTATAATCATGAATTTCTAAGATCCCATCTTTATAATCTAGCCTATCAATAATAGCTTTAAATTGAAATGAATCAATTTTGAATTCAATTTCTAATTCTATTCCTTTAACATTACTATAGTCAATATTAGGACCACCATTATTTTTATAATAATTACGCAAACACTCTAAACCTGTTTTTTTAAAAAAAGCAGTATTGTATTGCTTCTTAATCTGTGCAATAAAAATATCTTCATGCCATTTATTAGCCCAAACATCATTATATTTTTTTTCTATATTATCCCAAATACAATATTCAATTTTATTATTGTATAGCCATTCAAGAACTTCATGAACAACCTTCCCCATAAATGCTTCTATACTATCATGAGATTTATAAATTTTATCAATATAAATTAATTTATATTTTTGCGGGCAATTTGAATATGTATTTAACTGTGAATAAGAAAACTTCAACATCTATAACATTCGTAATAACCAAATCTATTTATAAAAATAAATTTTTTATTTCTGTATTCCCAAATCTCAAATTCACCATTCTCATTATATTCAAAATCTGTATGTAATGGTTTACCATATAAAATATAAATCCTACCCTGATCTGATTCTGATCCTTTTTTACCTAATTTTTTAAAATTCAAATTTGAATATCTAACTCTTTGATAAAACTCAATAAATAAATCCTCATTATTCTTTTGTAACCAATATTTTTTAATATACTCAATCTTATCATCTATTTTTAAATCTATATATTCTATATATTCTTTACTATTTAAAATATAATTCTCCATTGAATAAAATAAAATATTATAATCAATCTCGACCTTTTGTTCTTTATCAATATTAATTGATTTAGTCTTATGAATATCTCTATAGTAGCAATTAACTAACAAATTATCAAATTCAACATCACTCATTGGAATGGGATAAAAACTTATTGTATAGCTATTTAAATCAGATGAATCAATAACATATCTAAATACATTATTATCCTCTATATTTCTATTTTTCAATTCAAAAACAATTGAATTATCTTGTACATCATTATCAATTAATTGATATTTAATCCATAAAGTATCCAAATTTTCCAATTCAAAATTTTCTAAATAATCTATATTAAAATACTTGTCATTATCCTTAATATAAAATTCAAGATCAGTTAAATAATCATAAGGATTGATAGAAATCTGCTTTTGTTTTTTATAAAACTTATGATTTTTATAATCATTGACAAATAATTCCATTAAATATTCACCCCTATTATCTACTACAAAAGAAAAATTTCCTATATAATCTTTTTTAGATTTTGTATCCTCAAAAAAATCAACTGCAATATTTTGTGACCAAGAGTTATTATATAGTATCGATTTATTTTGCTCTATAACATCAAATGATAAAGTTATATCTGAAATAAAACCATCTTCCTCTTTTGTAAATATTAATTTATTAAATGGTATAAAATAATCAATTTCAAATTGAATAAAGCCATTTTCTAAAAAATAAAATTCATAATCAAATTGTATTTCTTGCCTATTTTCAATTTTTAATCTTTCATTATTAGAACAAGAAAACAATAAGAATATGATTATCAATAATATACTATTTTTCATTATGATATTTACTCCAATTATAAAATGAAATGCCATTTTCCGTACTAAACCAAACCCAATCATCATCACATTCAATATTATTAATTTTATCAGATATAATACCATCAGTTTGATTATACTCAAGCTTATATCCTGTATCAATATTATATATCATAGCATTATTATTGTTATGTAGCCATATAAAACCATTACATATATCAAAATTTTTAATTTTATCATAATGTAATAATATTTCAATTTTATTATCATTCAATTTATATAATGAATTATTTTTTGATAAAAAAATATTACCATCTACTATTTCAATATCCTTGAATTTTCTTTTTAAAATAACTTCATACTCTTTAGTACTGATATCCATTTTCAATAATCCAATATCAGTTAATAAATATAAATATTTTCCGATTCTATCTATATCAATAATTTTTGTATCAATTAATTTCGTAAAATATGACAAAATAGGTTTATTAATAAGTGAAGAAAAACTTACCAGACCTCCATTAGTAGCAAGGTATAAAACATCATTATAATATTCAATATCTAAAATAATATTATCTATTAAACCATTAGACATATTAAATAAATTCCATTCATCTGAAATAATATCATACATCAACAATCCAGAGTTAGTAGCTATATATAATGTATTTTTTAATCGATAAAAATCATTAATATCCTTAACAGTTATTAATGGATGTTTATCTTGGTAATATTCAGTCCAAACATTAGTTTTTTCATTCCAATGAGATAAGAAAACCATTTCTTGATTATACAAAATATCAGAATAATTATATATCCAATCCTTATCTGCAACCCACCATTCTTTTCTTTCAACATCTAAAAAAGCGATATCAATATTTTTTATAGGAGGTATAGATTTAAATTCCTCAACCTCATTTGAATAAGGACGAACAAAAAACAATTCACCAGTATTTGTACCTATCCATTTATAATCATTAGGTTCTTCAAAAAAGCAATTAACATTAACTTTTTTTCCATTTTTTTCAAGTTCTCTACTTGTAATTATTTCCCAATTATCAAACATATAATAATTCATTAAATCATTACTATTATTATAATTACTCCTAGATGATGAAGACCAATTAGTTGATAATAATTGTAAATTTATTTCATCAACCAAAATATCACTTTTAATTCTTCCTGTAAACGGATCTAAAAATATAAAGGTATTATTAAGTTCTAAAATTATATATTCAGAATTTGAACCTATATTTCTAATATTATGATGAGAAAAAATATCCAGGTTATCAAATCTAATTTTTAGCCATACTGTACTTAATTTTGATTTAAACATTAATTCATCTCTATTTAGAATCCAAAAGTTATCTCTAAATTTATCATAATGGACTATAATAACATGTTTATCTTCAACTGTATTTAATAAAAAATCAGAATAATAAAAATCTTGAAAGGATTTATCATAGACAAAAATTCCATTTGATGATGAAAAGAATACTTGATTCCTATTTGAAGTAATGGATGTAATACCCTCTGGAGATGTAATAGAATACCAATCACCTTCATTATAAATAAAGTTTTTTGATAGAATAAAAGTAAAGAAAATTAATATATATAATATTTTATTCAAGCTAGCTATAACATACAAAAAAGCCGCTAATATTATCAAAGCGGCTTTTTTTGCAATCTCTTTTAATTTTTAATAAAAAATTAACGTAATAATATCATTTTTTTAGTAATCATTCCAATATCATGAGTCAATTGATAAATATAAACTCCTGAAGGAACTTCTACATTTGCACTACTAGTTCCATTCCATTTAATTTCATACGAACCACCAGTATAGTAACTAGAAGTTAAAGTTTTAACATAATTACCTAGTATATCATAAACTTTAATTTCAATAAAACTTCCACCAGCAGTCACATCAAAATCAATTGTAGTTACTGGGTTAAATGGATTTGGATAATTTTGTGATAATCTAAATGATTCAGGAGTGCTAATACTTGAATCTAAGATATCACATGCATCTGCATCACAAACCAACTCTACAGAGCCATCTGCTAAAATACATTCAAAGCTAGGTCCATTACCACCACAAACTCCACATTCATCAAACATTGTACCATCACAGTCACATTCACCCATCATTTCATCTGGATATGAACATGAACCATCATCCTCAGTAGCTTCTGCATTATAGTTACAAGCGTCTATATCTGTACAACCATAAACAGCACATGTACCACAGGTTTCTGGACAAGCATCACTAACAAGTATATCTCCCCAGAACTGATCACAACCTAAAGGAACAGTTGCGCATGTAAACGGAGCAACTAAATCATCATTATCAGCACATGGAGGAGTAAAAGAGATACTGTTAATAGCAGTAAATAAACCATTAAAAGTACCTGAACCTGATGAAGTACCATAAGATACTTCATATTCCATTTCTTCTGATGCTTTCCAAACTCTCAATACCATATCATTACCACTAACTGAACCTGGTAAAATTGGACCACCAAATTCAGATAAATCAACAGCAGATATAGCTACAACTTCGATCTGAGAACCTGTCCAAATACCAGCACCAACTAAAATTTCACCCGTAGAACCTGTATCATCAATAACACCCATCATATCAAATAGACCTAAGCCATCACCTACTTCTAAACCTTCAATAGTATCTTGAAAAATAAATAAAGTAGATTCTCCAGTTTCTTCAATTCCTACATTAAAATAAGGAGGATCTGGTTCGACTAAAGCTATACTATCAACAGCTGTAAATAAACCATTAAAAGTACCTGACCCTGAACTTGTTGTGTAAGTTGCATCATACATCATCATTTCAGAAGCATCCCAAACTTTAAGCATCATATCATTACCGCTAACTGATCCTGGAAGTATTGGACCACCAAATTCAGATAAATTGACTGAACTAATTGCAGTAACTTCAAGCTGAGTGCCTGTCCAAATACCTGCACCAACTAATATCATACCAGTTGCACCAGTATCATCTACAATTCCTGACATATCATAAACTCCAACTTCATCGCCTGAATCTAAAGTAGTAATAGTATCTTGAAAAATAAATAATGTTGATTCACCAGTTTCTTCAATATCTACATTAAAATAAGAATCACCAACTACAACACATTCTGATTCATCACAAACCATTGAACCATCATCACATGTAATGCTTGCTCCAGAACCGTCGCATACACCACATTCATCAAGAGCTGAATTCCAAAATGGATCAGAGTCATTATTAGGGCCAATCCATGAACCACCGTTTACAGCACATTCTTCCTCTGATTGATATTCAAAACTACCCATTCCGTAATAACAATATGGTGTCCAACAATCATCACAATCATCTAAAACAGATAATCCTCCACATGTCCCAGCACAATCTAAATCAACCAAACAGTTACCATCACAATCAAAATTCTGTTCTGAAAATATACATGAACCATCATCTAAAGTTGCATCTGGATTAAAATTACAAGCTGTATCATCCATACAACCACTTACATCAGAACTACCTTCACTACATGTAGAGCAATAAGAAACAGAAATAGCATTTGCTCCAGAGTCAGAGAAAACCATACTACTCAATCCAGTTGCATCTCCATCTAAAGATAAAGATGTTAGGGTACCACATCCAGCTGGAACTACAGCACCTGTAAATGAAAATCCTAGAACAGTTGATCCACCTGCAGAAACTGTAAAGCCTGCATCTTGTGCTGCACCACCTGAAGCA
>MDTG01334182.1_pt1 | contig 28837 bp, 26 predicted proteins | sample 811421 | NCBI WGS metagenome assembly MDTG01 (sample SAMN05326645, study PRJNA326480) | marine metagenome | isolation source: seawater | place: Pacific Ocean: South East | collected 2011
GCATGCGGTTCAGCGCCCGGGCCAGCGTGACGATCTCGGTGCTGCCGCGTTCCTCGAAAATCTCGGCCTCGCCAGACAGATCCGCTTCGGCCGCGGCGGCCGCGATGCGCCGCAGCGGCCGGGTGATCACCCGGCCCGAGAACACCGCGAACAGCAGGCCGAGGGTGACGATCGCCAGCAGGTAATACGGCACCTGGGCCGAGACGTCGCGCAGGATCATCCGCTCAGGGTCGAGGGTGGCGACCAGCAGGGTCTGCCCCTGGTCGATCTTCAGCACCATCACCCGGGTCTCACCCAGGAAGGTGCGCCACCCGCCGACCGGCGGTTCGATGTCCTCGGGCATGAACAACCAGCTGGTCAGCCTGTCGAAAACCCCATCCTCGGGCCGTCCGGTCACCAACCGGTCAGCCGTCTCGGGGGCGGCGAGGGACAGAACCCAGCCCGACCGCCGCGCCGCAGCAAGCACGGCGTCGCGGTCCGCGGGAGGGCTGTCCTCCACCAGATCGGCGACGACCCCGACCTGCCTGGCCACCTGCTTCAGGTCCGGCAGGGTGGACAGATTCTTGATCTGGCGTTCCAGAACCGGGCCGAAAGTGTCGACGACCGCCAGGCCGATCAGGATGATGACCATGATCTGAACCTGAAGGGTGGGCCGGGGGATGGTGAGGCGCTTCATCTCGGCTCCGGGGGTGGATGGTGGAGGCGGCGCGGCCATCTTCGCATGGCGCGGGCCGCAGCGGGTGCGCCGCAACAAAACGTAACAAATCGACACCCCCGGGGCCGGCGCGATGTGGGAAGCAGAAGGCATCGGTCCTTCATCGTCGCACGGAGCCGTCATGCGTCGTCTCGCTTTCCGGAACAGACCCCTTCTGCTGACCGCGCCCACCCTGGCCCTGCTCAGCCTGGCGCCGGCCGGTGCCGATGCCCGCGACTGGAGCCTGGTGCTGGGCGCCGGCGCCGGGCTCGCCCCCGAGTACGAAGGCGGCGAGGATCTGGATGTCTCGCCCCTGCCGCTGGTCATCTTCACCTGGCAGGACTGGCTGACGGTCTCGCCCGGCGGGGCCGAGGCGCGCGTTGCGCACTGGGGGCGGCTGTCGGTCTCGGGCCGGCTCGGCTATGAACGCGGCCGCGACCAGGACGATGCCGACCGGCTGAAGGGGCTGGGCGATGTCGACGGCGCCGCCACCGCCGGGCTGAAACTCGCCTGGACCCCCGAGCCCTTCGAGGTATATCTGACCGTCGACCGGGCACTGGGCGGCAGCGACGGGCTGACGGGCACGCTGGGGCTCGACTATACGGCGAGGGTATCGGAGCGGCTGACCCTGACGGCGGGCGTGGCCGCGGTGATGGCCGATGACGAGCATATGCAGAGCTATTTCGGCATCACCCCCCGCCAGTCTGCCGCTTCGGGCCTGGCGCGGTATGATGCCGAGGCCGGGTTGAAGCGGGTCGACTTCGAAACCACAGCGACCTGGATGATCGGCGGTAACTGGATGTTGTTCGGTTCCGCCGGGGTGGGCGTGCTGACCGGCGATGCCGCCGACAGCCCGGTGGTGGAAGAGAAGGTCCAGCCCAGGCTGTCGCTGGCGCTGGGCTATCGGTTCTGAAGATCGAGACGAGGGCATGATGATGCAGCCGGGTGGGGGGCCCCATATCCTGATCGTCGAGGACGATGCCGGGATCGGCGGGCTGCTGGCCCTGACGCTTCAGGAAAACGGCATGCAGGCGACCCTGGTGGGCGATGGTCGCGGCATGGCCGCAGCCCTGGCGCGCCAGGGGTTCGACCTGATCGTGCTGGACGTGATGCTGCCCGACGAAGACGGCATCAGCCTGTGCCGGCGCCTGCGCGCCGACGCGACCATCCCGATCATCATGCTGACGGCGCTGGGCGAAGAGATCGACCGGATCGTCGGGCTGGAGGTGGGCGCGGACGATTATGTCACCAAGCCGTTCAGCCCGCGGGAGCTGGTCGCCAGGATCCGCAGCCTGCTGCGCCGCGCCTCTTACGGCGCCGCCCTGCCCGACGGCCGCCGCCGGCTGCGCTTCGACGGCTGGGAGATCGACCCGCTGCGCCGCCAGCTGCACGACCCCTCCCGCGCCCGCATCGCGCTGACCACCACAGAATTCGACCTGCTGCTCGCCTTCTGCCGCAATCCCGGCCGGGTGATCACGCGCGAGGAGCTGCTGTCGCTGACCCATGCGGGGCTCGCCGGGCCGATCGAGCGCAGCATCGACGTGCATATCAGCCGGCTGCGCCAGAAGATCGAAGCCGACCCGAAAGAACCCGCCCTGCTGCGCACGGTGCGCCTGGGCGGCTATGTCTTCACGGCGGTGGTGGACGAGATCTGATTGCCCGGCTTGCGCGCCGGCGGGCGGGCGGTCAGGATCGACTGACGGATCACCGACCGCTCCGGAGGACACCGCCTTGCCGTCCGACGCCCCACGCTGCCCGCTGGATGCCACCGGCGACGAACTGGTCACGATCTTCCGCCGCACCTTTCAGCTGCCGCGCCCCGACGGATCGCTGCCCCGCACCTTCCACGAGCTGGAACATGCCTGCCTGGACGGCGTGTTCACCGTGACCCCGCCCGCAGATCCGGCGCTGGCGCAGGGGCTGTTCGCCCGGCCGGGGCGCTATCCGGCGCTGGTGCGGTTTTCGGGCGGGCTGCTGCCGGATGAACGGCTGCCGGATGCGCGCGGCATGGCGATCGCGCTGTCTGACGTAGAGGGCGAGGTCTGCGAAGGTGCGGTGCCCGGCCGGCAGGATTTCGTGATGGTCGACCAGCCGACCCCGCCGATGCGCGATGCCGCCGATGCGCTGGTGCTGTTCCGGGCGATCGACGGCCATCTGAAGCCGACGCTTGCCCGCATGCTGCTGCCCGGCGCGGTGATGCCGCGGGGACGGCCGCGCCTGCACTATCTGCAGATGATGGCCGATACGCTGCGCAACCATCTGAAAGGGCGCGACCTGGCCGGGCGGACCTATCATTCGGTGGCGCCCTTCGCGCTGGGCCAGGGGGCGATGAAGTTTCAGTGCCGGCCGGATGCCGCCTGGCGGAATGTGCGCGGCGGCAGCTTCGCCGAACGGCTGCGCAAGGCCTTCGCCCGCGGGCCGATCGGCTTCGATTTCCTGATCCAGCCCCGCCAGGGCGAGCACGAGCTGCTCGACGACGGCATCGCCCGCTGGACCGGGCCGTTCACCGCCGTGGCCCGGCTGGAGCTGCCGCCCCAGCCGGTGGTGGCGGATCGCGGCCGCGACACCGCCTTCACCCCCTGGAACGCCCTTGCCGCCCACCGGCCGCTGGGAGAACTGAACCGGCTGCGGCGGGTGACCTATGCCGAATCGGCGGCAAGGCGGGGGGCGGCAAGGCGGGGGGCGTCTCAGACCTGAATGCCGCCGGCGATGTCGATCACATCGCCGGTCATGTAGCCGCCATGGGGCCCGGCCAGGAAGCAGACCAGCGCCGCGACCTCGTCCAGCGTCGCGATCCGGCGGATGGGGTGCAGATCCATCAGCGCATCGGGCACGCTGTCGCCCACCTCCGCCGCCATGTCGGTGGGCATGATGCCCGGCTGGACGACATTGACCGTGATGTTGCGCGGCCCCAGATCACGCGCCGCCCCGCGGGCATAGCCGGCGATCGCCGCCTTGCTGCCGGCATAGTCGGCGACGCCCGGGAAGGGCACGCGGCTGCCCAGCGCCGAGCCGATGAAGACGATCCGGCCGCCATCCGACAGCACCGGCGCCGCGGCGCGCGTGGTCGCCACGGCCCCCGCGACATTGGTCTGCCACAGCCGGTCGAGCCGGGCCGTGTCGGCGGCCGGATCGTCCACCATCTGGCCCAGCACCGAGATCGCCGCATTGTTGACCAGAATGTCGAGCCGGCCGAATTCGGCCATCACCCGGCCGATCAGCGGTGCCGCCGCGGCCGTGTCGGCCTGATCGCTGCGGAAGGCCGCCGCGCGCACCCCCTGCGCCTTCAGATCGGCCACCACCGCCGCAGCCTTGTCGGCCGAGGCGACATAGCTGATCGCCACATCCGCCCCCTGATCGGCCAGCGCCCGCGCCACCGCGGCGCCCAGGCCGCGCGACCCGCCGGTGACCAGCGCCACCCTGCCCGCCAGCATCTTCGAATCTGGCATCTTCGACGTCGGCATCTTCGACATGAGACCTCCGTTTCCGGCACTCGTGAGAGCGCCAAATTTATTACCAATCGTTACGATAATGATTGGTATGAAATATGGACAGGGGCTGTCAAGCGGCATAGGATGCAGCCGATGATCATTTCCGGACCGGGCTGATGGGGCGCCATCGCGAATTCGATGTAGACCAGGCACTCGACGCCGTGATGTGCGTGTTCTGGCAGAAGGGCTATGAAGGTGCGTCCTATACCGACCTGACCCGGGCGGCCGGGGTGGAACGGCCGGCGCTGTATTCGGCCTTCGGCAACAAGGAAGAGATGTTCCGCAAGGCGCTCGCCCGCTATTACGAGCGCCATCTGGACTACATCCCGGCAGCGCTTGACCTGAAGACGGCGCGAGAGGTGGCGCGGCATATCCTGTTCAGCGCCATCGACCTCAACACCCGCCATCCCGACCATACCGGCTGCCTGGGCATCAACGGGCTGCTTGCCGGATCGGACGAGGCCGAACCGGTGCGCCGGATGCTGATCGAGGCCCGCGCCGCCGGTGAGGCGCAACTCGCCGCCCGCTTCGAGCGGGCGAAGGCCGAGGGCGACCTGCCGCCGACCGCCCGCCCGGAGGTGCTTGCCGCCTTTCTTCTGACCATGCTCCACGGCATGGCGGTGCAGGCGAAGGCCGGGTTCAGCCGGGAGAAGCTGGAGGCGATCGCAGACCTCGCCCTTGCCGCCTGGCCGGAGGCATAGTCCGGCCCTCAAGGTCGTCTGGCCGGCGCTTTCCGCACTGGCCGCTTTACGCCGGGCGACTTCCGGTTTATCCCCTGACCCACAGGACAGGGCGCGGGGGAAAACGTGGGGGCGGATGAAAACCCGGCGGGGCACATGACCACGGAAACGGGGTCCGGCGCACGGCGTTCGGCCGAGAGCGAGGTGCCGGCCGGCACGATTTCGGCCCATCTGGTGGCCGAAGCGCTGGAAGGCGCCCATCGGCTGCGGCTGGATACCGGGCCGGTGCTGCGATCGGCCGGCATCGACCCGGTCGGGCTGACACGGCCGGGGGCGCGGGTGGATGCCGAAACCTATGCCCGGCTGTGGCGCGGGCTGACCCGGCTGCTGGACGATGAATTCTTCGCGATGAACCGGCGGCGGATGAAGCGCGGCAGCTTCGGCTTCATGTGCGCCACCGCGCGCGAAGCGCCGGATCTGGGAGCCGCGATCCGGATCATGACCCGGTTCATGATGCTGGTCTTCGACGATATCGATCTGCGCCTGCTGCGCCATGGCGCCCATGCCCAGCTGGTGATGCGCGGCCGCCGCCCCACCGGCGGGGCGCCCCTGCCCCCGCCGCGCGCCTTCGCCGATTTCACCATCTGGCTGATGCTGCACGGCGCCGCCTGCTGGCTGGTCGGCCGGCGGATCCCGATCCGCTGGATCGACGTCCGCGCACGGGTGCCGGCCTATACCGACGATTACCGACGGTTGTTCTGCAACGATCTGCGCTTCGGCCAGCCCGACAGCCGCCTGGTCTTCGATGCCGAGCTGCTGGACCTGCCGATCGACCGCTCGCGCCGGTCCCTGACCCGCTTTCTGAAACAGGCGCCGGGCAATATTCTGGTGCGCTATCGCAATGCCGATGCCTGGCTGGTGCGGGTGCGCCACCATCTGCGCGGCCTGCACCCCGACGACTGGCCGGATATCGACAGCCTGGCCACCGCCTTCGGCATCTCCACCGCCACCCTGCACCGCCGCCTGGCGGCCGAGGGCCAGAGCTACCGGGCGATCAAGGACGCGCTGCGCCTTGACATCGCCATCGACGTCCTCCGCGACCCCACCGCCTCGGTCGCCGACGCCGCCGCAGCGGCCGGCTTCGCCGACCCCAGCTCCTTCCACCGCGCCTTCCGCAAATGGACCGGCCAGAGCCCGGGGCGGTATCGGGCGGAGGGGGGGTAGGAACAGAGCAGGGGCAGGATCGCCACAAGCGATTGATCCCGCGCCTGAAACCCCCATATCATCGCAAGTGGCAATCACAGCCGGGGGGGCGATATGGCAGAGCCTGACGACACGCTCGCTGCGGCCACACGCCGGATCGATCTGGCCCGGCTGCGGGAACTGGCGCAGGGGCCCGCCGGCGAAGGACTGGTCCGGATCGCACGGATCCTTCTCGATCTCTACAACACCCGGCAGGACCGGCGGTTGACGCTGGCCGAATTCGAACGCGATCCCGGCCGGGTTCTGGCGGATCTGGACAAGACCGGGCCGCGGCGGCTGACCGCGACCGATGGCGACGGCGCGGAAGCGGTGCTGATCGGCCGCGACCGGCTGGCCCTGCTGATCGAGACCATCATGACCACGCTCCAGCCGAAGCTGGCGACGGCGGGTGATCTTTACGAGCATCTGGCACATGACGGGCCGCCGCATCCGCTGGCGGCAAATCCACCGGCCCTCTCGTATGAGATGCCGTCTCTGGCCGATGTCCTGGGTCGCCCCGTCATCTTACCGAAGCCGGAGCGGGGTTTATGATCCTGCCGGGGCCGAAAGAGACGATGCAGATCGTCGATGGCAGCAGGCAGCATCCCACGCTGAGATTTCTTGCCGCCAACCCATCCGAACGCATCGCCCTTGCGGCCCCTGCCCTGGCCTTCGTGGCGGATCTGGCCGCAACCGCCGCGCCGGAAGATCGCCTCCGGTTCGAGAGCCGCCTGCAGGAACTGCTCGACCATACCGTCGGCAACCCGGCCTCCGGTCTCAACATTCCGCCACCGCGCTATCTGCTGTTCACGGTCGGGCGGAACGAATTGCTGCTCCTGTCCAGGCTCCGCGCCATCCTCCCCGAGGTCTATCCGCATCTCATTCAGACCATCGCCATCTGCCGTGTCCAGGAGGTGGAGCTGCTGCTTCAGGACGGACCGGATGATCGGAAGATGATGGAGAAACTGTCGAGGTCCGGCCTTCATGTCACCGCCCGCTGGACCGATTGACGCCGGGGATCCGGCGACCGCAAGTGTTCTCGCCTTCCAGGGCGGCGGCTTCCTTGCCTATTTCTCGGCGCTCATGGCCGGCCGGATCGAGGAGATGATACCCGGCCGCCAACCCGAGGCCTCCGTGGCCGGACATTTCGACCTGCTTGCCGGAACGTCGGCAGGTTCAATCATCGCCGCCGGCCTTGCCGCCGGACTGACGGCATCGGCGATTGCGAGGATCATGCAGCGCGACGGGGAGACAATCTTCCCGAGGCGGAAGATGCTGGCGACCGCGCCCGGTATCCTCGGCGCCCGCTTCTCGCCGAAGCCGCTCCGCGACATTCTGACCGCCATTCTGGGCGACAGGCGGCTCGGCGATCTGGACCATGCCCTGTTGATCCCGACAATCAACGAAAGCCTGGGAAAGCCCGAGATCTTCCGCAGTTACGAGCCGGAGCACGCACATATCTCTGTTGTCGATGTGGTGCTGGCCTCGGCCGCCGCGCCGACCTATCTGCCACGCCACAAGATCGGGGATTACTACTATGCAGATGGTGCGCTCGTCGCCAACGGCCCCGCCCTGCTGGCCGCTCATGATCTGTCGCGGAGCTTCCGCATCCCCTTCAATGCCCAGCGCATCGTCACCATCGGCACCACCACGACACCCCCGCAGCGAAGCTGGCGTCAGCAATTCACCTCGTGGGGTGTGGGCGGCTGGTTCGCACCACCGCCCCGCCTTCTGGAGCTGATGCTCGGCGGCCAGGTCGAGCTTCAGGCAGAGCTGCTCGCCGGGCTCGCCCCCATGGAGCTGGTCACGCTCGACGATCATCTGACACCCGAAGAGGCCCGCCATGTGCACATGGTGCTGGCCGATGCCCGGGCGCGGAAAGTTCTGGAGGATGTCGCGGGGCGCTGCGCCGACGGTGTCCCCGCTGAGACCCGCGACAAACTGCACCGGATCCTCTCACGCAGGCGCCGCCATCTGGCATTCGAGGACGTCCCCGGAACCGGTGAGAGGCGGCCGGTTCTGATCCGGCCCCCGACTGGGCACGACGTCATGTAAGGTCAGCGCCGGGGATCGATGACCGTCAGGTATCCGGGTCGCGGGTCATCGCTTCGCAGACGACGCCGGCATCCGGCGGAATCCTTCATCAATCGAAGGTCATGGGTTCGGCAGGACGCCTGTCCCGCACCCGTTCGATGGCGTCGATATCGACATGAGTGATGCCGTGCCTCTGCCCGATGTCCTGCAAAGCCGCGCCGAGCCGCAGGCGACCTTCGGGACGCATGGCGGCGTCGAGACCGGCGCGCCTCTCCGCTTCGGTCCTCCGGCTGTCCCCCTCACCCCCCCGCATAAGCCTCTTCCACCAGCTGGCGCAGGCGGGCGGGGTCGAGCAGGACCAGGGCGCCGCGGCGGCGGTCGAGGAGGCCGGCGCGGGTGAGGGCTGCGAGTTCGCGGGAGACGGCTTCGCGGTGCGAGCTGATCCGGGCGGCCAGGTCGGCCTGGATCGGCGGGGGCGAGATGATCGCATGGGCGGGCTCGCGCGGGTCGGGGCGGGAGAGGCGGAGCAGTTCGGCATAGAGCCGGTGGCGGACGTTGAGGGTGGAGAATTCGGTGACGCGGGTCGCCAGCATCCGCACCTGCCCCGCCAGCAGGGCCAGAACCTGGTCTGAGACCGACGGATGGGCATGGATGGCGCCGCGGAACACGGCGGCCGGCATACGCGCGACCGTGGCGGCCGTGACCGCCTGGATGCCGGCCGAGCGCGGCTGGCCGTCGATCGCCGCCAGTTCACCGAAGAATTCGCCGTCGCCGATGTCGCGCAGAATGACGCTCTGCCCGCCGGGCTGGCGGATCATCACCCGGACATGGCCGTGGACCACGAAGAAAACATCGATTCCGTCGTCCTGATGATCTATGATCGCCGCGCCGGCATCCACCCGCCGCCAGCTGCAGGCGGCATCGAGTGCCGCGATCTGGTCGGGCAACAGCGCCGCGAACAGAGGGATACGTGCCAGGCTGTCCCTGGCGGAACGGGGGTCGGTGCGTCTGACCATGCTGGGTCGCATATCTTTCCCGTGGTCTGCCGGCCGATGGGCGTTGGGCCGATGGTGGGCTGGCCGATGGGCGCGCAGGGATGCCGGGGCCGGCGATGGTGGCGCCATGCGGCCGCCCGCGCCGGTTCTGGCCCGGCTGCGCATCATATCGGGCATCATCCTCTTCCTCTATGCAAGCTGTCACTTTCTGACCCACGCTTCGGGCATCCTGACGGCGCCGGCCATGGAGGCGACCAGCCGGGTGCTGCTGGTGCCCTGGAAGGGCTGGATCGGCCATACCGCGCTTTATGGCGCCTTCACCGTGCATGCGGCGCTGGGGCTTCACGCCCTGTGGCGGCGGCGGCATCTGCGCATGTCGGCGGTGGAAGCCTGGCAGCTGGGGCTGGGACTGCTGATCCCGCTGATCGTGATCCGCCATGCCGTCAGCGTGCGGCTGGGCGAGATGCTCTACGGGCTGGACGACAGCTACTGGCGGCTGCTGGCCGGCTACTGGCTGCCCGAGGCCGGCATCAACCTGTTTCTGCAGCTGCTTCTGCTGGTCGTGGTCTGGGTGCATGGCTGCATCGGGCTCTATCGCTGGCTGCGGTTCAAGACCTGGTTCATGGCCCGGTCGCATCTGCTGCTGGTCGCCGCCTGCCTGGTGCCGGTGCTGGCGGTGATCGGCATCGCCATCGCCGGGGCGGATATCCAGGCCCGCGCGGCCGCAGGCGACCCCGAGCTTGCCCGGATGACCGCGGTCGCACCCGAGGTGGCGGCGGCGGCCCGCGCAGGCCTTGGCCCCTGGGTCGAATGCCTGACCGGCGCCTGGGTGCTGCTGGTCGGCGGGGTTCTGGCCGGACGGCTGCTGCGCGACGGCCATGCCCGGCATTTCCGCGCGGTGCGTATCCGCTATGCCGGCCCGGCCGCCGCCGATGGCGGCGAGACCGTGGTGACGGTGCCGCGGGGCTGGAGCGTGCTGGAAGCCAGCCTCAGCGCCCGCATTCCCCATGCCTCGATCTGCGGCGGCCAGGGGCGCTGTTCCACCTGCCGGGTGCGGGTGCTGGACGGCCGCGACCAGCTGCCGCCGCCCCGGGCGGTTGAGGCGGAGATGCTGCGCCGGATCCGCGCACCCGGGGATGTGCGTCTGGCCTGCCAGCTCCGGCCGCTGACCGATCTGACCGTGCAACCGCTGATCCCCCCCGGTGCCCGCTTCACCGGAGCCATGGTCGAGGATCACACCGGCGCCGCCGGGCTGGTCGGCCATGCCCGCGAGGCGATGGTGGTGGCGCTGTTCACCGATCTGCGCGCCTCCACCCGGCTTGCCGCAGAACGCACCGCCTATGACGCGCTCTACCTGATCGAGCGCTATGTCGATGTGGTGACCGAGGCGGTGACCGCCGCCGGCGGCCGGGTGACCGGCATCGCCGGCGACGGGGTGATGAGCGTGTTCGGCGGCACCGGGCCGGTGGACGACGTGCCGGCCACCTGCCGGGCGGCGCTGGCCGCGGCGGCGGCGATCTGGGATGGGGTGGAGGCGCTGTCAGCCGAACTCCGCCATGAGCTGGATGCGCCACTTCGTATCGGAATCGGCGTGCATCTTGGACCTTCGGTTGTGGGCACCACCGGGGTAACCGCCCCGCGGCCGATCCAGTTTCTGGGCGATACCGGCAATGTCGCGGCCCGGCTGGAAGAGGCGACCAAGGCCGAGCGCTGCACGCTGATCCTGTCGGAGGCGACGGTGGCCGGGGTGGTGGCCGGCGGCCGGGGCCCGGGGCCGGCCGAGCTGGGGCGGATCGGCCATCGGGTGCTGGACATCCGCGGCCGCGGCGGCGCGATCGCGGTCAGGATCGTGGCGACGCGGGCCGAGCTGGACGTGATCCGCGGCCACCGGCCCGGCTGAGCGGAGGCGGCGATGCCCTTCTACCGTTTCGACCATGCGCCCGACCCGACGGAAAAGGCCGGATTCTCGCCCGAAGAGGTGCCGCGGGCGATCATCGCCATCGGCGCCGATCTGGTGGCCGGGATGGGGCTGAAGGAAATGGGCGTCCATTTTCATCGCAAGGCCCAGCTGATCTTCACCCTGCGGGGCATCGTGCGCTGCGAGGCCGATGACGGGGTGTGGATCGTGCCGCCGCGCTGTGCCGTCTGGATCCCCGGCGGCATGCCCCACAGCGCAGCGTTCAGCGGTGCGGTGGAGATCTATTGCCTGTTCGTCGACCCCGATGCCGCGCCGGCCCTGCCCGCCGGCTGCTGCACGGTCGCGGTCTCGCCGCTGCTGGAACAGCTGCTGCGGCACGCGGCCCACATGCCGGTGATGTATGACGAAGACGGGCCCGACGGCCGGATTGCGACCGTGCTGCTGGACCAGCTGGCCCGGGCGCCGGTGGAGCAGCTGAATTTTCCCATGCCGCAGGATCCGCGGCTGCGCCGGATCGCGGCCGCGCTGATGGCCGATCCGGCCGACCGCGCGACGATCGAGGCCTGGGGCAAGCGCATGGCCGCCGCCAGGCCGGATCGCCCGCACCCTGCAGAGCTGGTTCATGCGCCCGGCACGGCTTGCGGCGGTGGAGACGCTGTCGCCCCATTTCCGGCTGATCACGCTGGAGGGGGCGGCGCTCAAGGATGTCGGCTGGACCATCGGCCAGAAGCTGCAGGTGGCGATGGGAACCGGCATGACCGCCCGGACCTACACCCCGATCTTCTGGGATGCCGCCGCCGGGCGGACGCAGCTGCTGGCCTATCTTCACGACCTGGGAACGGGGCAGGATGCGGCCCCCGGCAGCCACTGGGCCGCCGGACTGACGGTGGGGACCCAATACCGTGTCTTCGGGCCGCGCCGGTCGCTGGATCTCTCCGATCCCGGCAGCGGGTGGCCGGTGGTGCTGTTCGGCGACGAAACCTCGTTCGCCCTCGCGGCCTCGCTCGGGCCCCGGAGCGGTGACGCCGCCGCGCATCTCTTCGAGGTGTCGGATGTGGCCGAGGCGCGGCTGGTGCTGGCACGGATGGGGCTGGGCGATGCGCGGGTGATCGACCGACAGGCCGGCGACACCCATCTGGCGGTGGCGGAGACCGAACTGACCCGCCTCGCCGCCCGGCGGATCCGTTTCGCGCTGACCGGCAAGGCCTCGTCGATCCAGCGGATGAGCCGGGCCTTGAAGACGATCGGCGTGCCGGCGGCACGGATCCGCGCCAAGGCCTATTGGGCACCGGGCAAGACCGGGCTGGATTGAGCCGCGCGCACCCGGCGAGCCAGTCGACGGTGAGGCCCCGGCGCTGCGCGGGGCCACGGGCCGATCACCTGTTCGACATCGTCACCGGGGCCATTCTGACCCGGCAATAGCCAGGGAGAGCAGAGCTGTGGCGAAGGCCACTGCGGCGGGCGGGGGCCGGGCGCAGGATGCGGGCGACGCGGCAGATCGCCGCACCACGCACCCCTCCCTCCCCGGAGACGCCTTATGGAAAAACTGCTCAAACCCTTCCAGCCCCAGGCCTATGCGCTGCTGCGCATCGTGACCGGCTTCCTGTTCCTGTGGCACGGCACCCAGAAACTGTTCGGCCTGCCGCCGATGGGCTTCACGCTGCCGGACTGGATCGTCTATATCGCCGGGCCGATCGAGCTGGTCGGCGGCGTACTGGTGATGATCGGCCTGTTCACCACCCCGGCCGCCTTTCTGTGCAGCGGCATGGCGGCGGCGGCCTATTGGGTGGGGCATGCCAATGGCGGGCTGCTGCCGATCGTGAACAAGGGCGAGCTGGCGGCGCTTTACGCCTTCGTCTTCCTGTTCATCGCGACGGCGGGTTCGGGCATCTGGAGCATCGACCGGCTGCGCGGCAAGGCCGGCTGACGCCGGGCGGCCGAGGGTCTATGGTGAAGGCGGGCGCCAGCCCTGGCACCCGCCTTCACCCGTTCAAGACTGCCGGAAGGACCGCTTCCCGTGCGCTACCTGCACAGCATGATCCGCGTCCGCGACCTCGACGCCGCCCTCACCTTCTTCTGCGACCAGCTGGGGCTGAAGGAAGTGCGGCGGAAAGAGTCAGAGGCCGGGCGCTTCACCCTGGTCTTCCTTGCCGCCCCGGACGATGTGACCGGCCCCGATCAGACCGCGCCGCTGATCGAGCTGACATATAACTGGGATCCGGAAGATTATGGCACCGCGCGCAATTTCGGCCATCTGGCCTTCGCGGTCGACGACATCTACGCCACCTGCCGGAAGCTGATGGAGGCGGGCGTCACCATCAACCGCCCGCCCCGCGACGGCTATATGGCCTTCGTGCGCTCCCCCGATCTGATCTCGGTGGAACTGCTGCAGAAGGGCGAACCGCTGCCCAAGGCCGAGCCCTGGGCGTCGATGCCCAATACGGGCGTCTGGTAGCGGATCACCCGGTTCTGCACCGGTGGCGCCGGGCGATTAAGCCCGCTTCAGCGCCGCCGGATCGATCGGCAGGCGGCGGAGGCGTTTGCCGGTGGCGGCGAAGATGGCGTTGGTGACGGCTGGGGAGACCGCGGCGGTGGCGGTTTCGCCGATGCCGCCCGGGGCCTCGCTGCTGTCGATCAGATGGGTTTCGACCACCGGCACCTCGTCGATGCGCATCGGCAGGTAGGTGTCGAAATTGCCCTGCGCCACCCGGCCGTCGGTGATGGTGATCTCGCCATGAAGTGCCGCCGTCAGGCCGAAAATGGCGCCGCCTTCCATCTGGGCGCGGATCTGATCGGGGTTGACCGCGCGGCCGCAATCCACCGCAGCGACCAGGCGGTGGACGCGCACCCCGCCATCGGCCGCGACCTCCACCTCTGCGACCATCGCCAGATAGCTGCCGAAGGCGTATTGCAGCGCCACACCGCGGCCATGGCCGGCCGGCAGCGCATTGCCCCAGCCGGACGCGGCGGCGGCATGGTCGACCACGGCGCGGGCGCGCGGATTGGCATCGAGCAGGCTGCGGCGATAAGCGACCGGATCGGCGCCGGCAGCCGCCGCCAGCTCGTCGATGAAGCTTTCGACCACGAAGATGTTGTGGGTGGGGCCGACACCCCGCCACCAGCTGGTCGGCACATGGCGCGGCTCGACCCGCTGGAATTCCACCCGGATCGCCGGGAAGGCATAGGGCGGTTCGGCCGCCCCCTCGACACCATCGGGGTCGACGCCGTTGACGACGGCCGCGGGGGCGAAGCGGGCCATGATCGACGAGCCCGAAACCCGATGCGTCCAGGCCACCGGACGGCCCTCGGCATCGAGACCGGCCTGCAACCGATCGTAGTAATATGGCCGGTACATATCGTGGCGGATGTCTTCCTCCCGGCTCCACACCACCTTGACCGGGCCCGAAACCTGGCGGGCGATCTTCACCGCATGGGCGATGCCGTCGGCCTCCAGCCGCCGGCCGAAACCGCCGCCGATCAGATGGTTATGGATGACGACCTTCTCCGCCGGGATGCCCAGAATGCCCGCCGCCACCGCCTGGGCGATGCCGGGGATCTGGGTGCCGACCCAGATGTCGCAGGCGCCGTCATGAATGTGGACGGTGCAGTTCATCGGCTCCAGCGCCGCATGGGCGAGGAAAGGCAGTTCATAAACCGCCTCCAGCCGCGGCGCTGCCCCTGCCAGCGCCGCGTCCACCCCGCCCTCGTCGCGGGCGATGGCGCCCGGGCGACGCGAGGCCGCATCCAGATCGGCGCGCAGATCGGCCATGCCGACGCTGCCATGCTCGCCGCCGTCCCAGCGGATCGCGGCCGCCTCCAGCCCCTTATGGGCCGCCCACCAATGCTCGGCGATCACGGCCACGGCCTCGTCGGTGGTCACCACCTGATGCACGCCGCGCACGGCCTTCGCCGCCGCCTCGTCCAGCCCGGCGGGGCGGCCGCCGAAGACCGGGGCGATGGCGATGGCGGCGATCTTCATGCCCGGCAGCCGGGCATCGATGCCGAAAACGGCCCGGCCATTGACCTTGTCGGGCGTGTCCAGCCGGTGGAGCGGCTGGCCGATCAGGCGGAAATCGGCGGGATCCTTCAACGCCACGGCAGCGGCATCGGGCACCGGCAGCCGGGCGGCATCGTCGACCAGCTCGCCATAGCCGAAGCTGCGCCCGCCTGCGGCATCATGCACGCGCCCGTCACGCGCGGTGCAGCCGGCGGCATCCACGCCCCAGCGCGCGGCGGCGGCCTGGACCAGCAGGGTGCGGGCCACGGCGCCGGCCTGGCGCAGCGGCTGCCACATCGCCCGGATCGTGGTCGACCCGCCGGTGATCTGGCCGCCGATCAGCGGGTTGGTATAGGCGGGGTCGGCCGGCGCATGTTCCAGCCGGACCTGGTCCAGGCCGATCTCCAGCTCTTCGGCGATCAGCATGGCCTGGCCCTGATACACGCCCTGGCCCATTTCGACCATCGGCATCACCAGGGTGGCGATGCCCTGGTGATCGATGCGGATGAAGGCGTTGGGGTCGAAGCGCGCGGCGGCGGCGGCATCGGCCGGGCGGGTGCCCAAAGGCAGGGCCAGCGACACGACCAGGCCGCCGGTCACGGCGGCGCCGGCTTTCAGGAAGCTGCGCCGGTTCATACGGGTCGTCGCGATATTGATCATCGGATCGCCCTCCCCCCTCAGGCCGCGCCGGCGGCGCGATGGATGGCCGCACGGATGCGGGGATAGGTGCCGCAGCGGCAGACATTGCCCGACATGGCGCCGTCGATTTCGGCATCGGTGGGCTTCGGCGTCTCCGTCAGCAGGGCCGCCGCCGACATCAGCTGTCCCGACTGGCAATAGCCGCATTGCGGCACGTCCAGCGCCACCCAGGCCGCCTGCAGGGCCGGGCCGACCGGCAGGGTCTCCAGCGCCTCGATGGTGGTGACCGGCGCCTCGCCCACGGCCTCCACCGGCGTGATGCAGGACCGGATCGGCTGGCCGTCCATATGAACGGTGCAGGCGCCGCAGAGTGCTGCCCCGCAGCCGAATTTGGTGCCGGTCATGCCCAGCACGTCGCGCAGCACCCAGAGCAGCGGCGTGTCGCCGTCGACATCCACCCGATGGCGGGCGCCGTTTATCGTGATCTCGAAGGCCATGGCTCTTGTTCCCGTTCCGCCTTGTCGTCGTCTCGCCCCCGTCCCGCGCCCCCGTCTCGCGCTCATGTCCTTGAGGTTATTGCGCCGCCAGCCATGGCGGATGCGGGTCCGGTAGATGAAGAAGATGGCGCGCCGGCGCCAGGGGATTAGGGGCGATTTTCCGATCGGCTTTATGACCGTGGTTCATTAATCCCGGTGAGATGCGTCACAAGGGGGGCCGATCACAGGCCGGAACGACGACGGCCACGCCCCCTGAGGGGAGCGTGGCCGCGATGTGGTCGTGGGCGTGGCCCGGCCGAATATGCAGGGCGTGGCCCGGTCAGATATGCAGGGCGTGGCCCAGGCCCTTGAGCGCCGCCTCCTGGAAGGCCTCGCCCTGGGTGGGGTGGGCGTGGATGGTGCCGGCGATGTCTTCCAGACGCGCGCCCATTTCGATGGCGAGCGCAAAGGCGGCGGAGAGTTCCGAGACGCCCTGGCCGGTGGCCTGGATGCCCAGCACCAGATTGTTGTCGGCGCGGAAGACCACCCGCACGAAGCCCTGCTCGCCCAGCTTCGTCATCGCGCGGCCATTGGCCGTGAACGGGAACTGGGCGGTCTTGACCTCGGTGCCCAGCCGCTTCGCCTCGTCGGGGGAGAGGCCGGCGGTCACGATTTCGGGGTCGGTGAAGCAGACCGCCGGGATGCAGCGCTTGTCCCAGACCCGGTTATGGCCGGCGATGATCTCGGCGACCATCTCGCCCTGGGCCATGGCGCGATGGGCCAGCATCGGCTCTCCGGTGACGTCGCCGATGGCATAGATGCCGCGCATCGAGGTCTGGCAGCGCTCGCCCACCGAGATGAAGGGCCCCTGCATGTCGAGCACCAGTTCCTCGATCCCCCAGCCGCGCGTGGCCGGGCGGCGGCCGACGGTGACCAGGATCTTGTCGGCCGGCAGGGTGATCTCGTCCCCGCTTTGGGTTTCGACCACGAGACCGTCGCCGCCGCGCGACAGGCCGCGCGCTTTGGCACCCGTCAGCACCTCGACGCCCAGCTCTTCCAGCCGCTTCGCGGCCGGCCGGGTCAACTCGGCATCATAGAGCGGCAGGATGCGCGACTGGCTTTCGACCACCGTCACCTTAGCACCCAGCTTCGCATAGGCGGTGCCGAGTTCGAGGCCGATATAGCCGGCGCCGACCACCACGAAGCGCTCCGGCACCGCCGGCAGGGCCAGCGCCTCGGTCGACGAAATCACCCGGTCGCCGAAGGGCAGGAAGGGCAGTTCCACCGGCTCGGAGCCGGTGGCGATGACCACCGCTTCGGCCTTGATCACCTGAAGCCCGGTTTCGGTTTCGACCTCGACCGTCTTGCCGTCGCGGAAGCGGGCATGGCCCTGAACCACCTTGACCCGCGCCTTCTTGAGCAGGCCCGAGACGCCGCCGGTCAACCGGCCGACGATCTGGTCCTTCCAGGCGACGGTGCGGGCCAGATCGATTTTGGGCGCCGTGGCGGTGATGCCGAGCGGCGAGGTGCCGCCGGCCATATGCACCAGCTTTTCGAACTCCTCGGCGGCATGGATCAGCGCCTTGGAGGGGATGCAGCCGACATTCAGGCAGGTGCCGCCCGGCTTTTTCGCCTCGACGATCACGGTGTCGACGCCCAGCTGGCCGGCGCGGATCGCGCAGACATAACCGCCCGGGCCGGCGCCGATCACCAGCAGCTTGCAGGAAATATCCTTCATCGTCTCAGCCCTCGATGAAGATGGTCGCCGGGGTTTCCAGCAGCGACTTGATGCGCTGGACGAAAACGGCGGCATCCCAGCCGTCGATCACGCGATGATCGAAACTGGACGACAGGTTCATCATCTTCCGCGGCACGAAGGCCGAGCCGTCCCAGACCGGGCGGACCATCATCTTGTTGACGCCGATGATGGCAACTTCCGGGTGGTTGATCACCGGGGTGGTGACCACACCGCCCAGCGCGCCGAGCGAGGTGATGGTGATGGTGGAGCCGGTCAGCTCTTCGCGCGTGGCGGTGCCGTTCTTGGCGGCCTCGGCCAGGCGCGAGAGTTCCGCGGCACAGGCCCAGAGATCGCGGGCCTCGGTATGCTTCACCACCGGCACGACCAGGCCCGTGGGGGTCTGGGCCGCGACGCCGATATGCACGCCGCCATGCTGGTGGATGACACCCGCCTGATCATCATAGCGCGAATTCAGCCGCGGCTGTTCGGCGATCGCCTTCACCATCGCCCGCATCAGGAAGGGCAGAATGGTGAGCTTGGGCCGGTCGCGGCCCTTCTCGGCGTTGAGCTTGCCGCGCAGCTCTTCAAGTGCCGTGACGTCCACCTCCTCCACATAGGTGATGTGAGGGATACGCGACTTCGACAGCGCCATCTGTTCGGCGATGCGCCGGCGCAGGCCGACCACCTTGATTTCGCTGACGCTGGTATCGGCCACCAGACCGCCGGCGGCGGGGCGCTGATCCTTGCCGGCGAAAAAGCGGTCGAGGTCTTCATGGGTGATGCGGCCGGCCGGGCCGGTGCCGCGCACCTGGCGCAGATCCACCCCGGCCTCGCGCGCCCGGTGGCGCACGGCGGGAGACGCGATCGGCTTTTCGTGCTCGCCCCGGGGGGCACCCGGGGCCATGGCGACCGTGCCGGCACCCGCGCCGGAACTGGTAGTCGGGGGCTTCGCAGCCGGCTGCGGCTTGGGCACGGTCTTAAGCTCGGGCGCCGGCTCCGCCGCCTGGGCCGGGGCGGCCGGCGGGGCGCCGTCATCCTCGTCCGCAGGCCGGTCGGCGGCGGGCTTGGATGCCGCAGCGGCGGGCGCTGCCGCACCGGCGGCGACATTGCCCTCGCCTTCCACCTCCAGCCGGATCAGCGGCGCGCCGACGCTGACCACGTCGCCGATTTCGGCGCCCAGCCACAGCACCTTGCCGTCCACCGGCGAGGGGATTTCGACGGTCGCCTTGTCGGTCATCACCGCGGCCAGGACCGCGTCCTCACGGACGATCTGGCCGACCTCGATATGCCATTCGACCAGCTCGGCCTCGGCGATGCCTTCGCCGACATCGGGCATCTTGATGATATGCTCGCCCATGGGTCAGCTCTCCAGGATCTCTTGAAGGGCACGGCCGACACGCGCGGGGCCGGGGAAATAGTCCCATTCCTGGGCATGCGGATAGGGCGTGTCCCAGCCGGCGATGCGGGTGACCGGCGCCTCCAGATGATGGAAGCAGGTCTCCTGCACCAGGGCGGTGAGTTCCGCGCCATAGCCCGAGGTCAGCGTGGCCTCGTGCACCACCAGGCAGCGCCCGGTCTTGCGCACCGAGGCGGTGATGGTGTCGAGGTCGAGCGGCACCAGCGTGCGCAGATCGATGATCTCGGCATCGACGCCGGTATCGGCCGCGGCCGCCTGGGCGACATAGACCATGGTGCCGTAGGCCAGCACGGTGACGGCGGCGCCGGGGCGGACGATATTGGCCTTGCCCAGCGGCACGGCATAATGGCCGGCCGGCACCTCGCCCGCCTCGTGCTTCGACCAGGGGGTCACCGGGCGGTCGTGATGGCCGTCGAAGGGGCCGTTATACAGCCGCTTCGGCTCAAGGAAGATCACCGGATCGGGATCTTCCAGTGCCGAGATCAGCAGGCCCTTGGCATCGTGCGGGCTGCACGGCACCACCACCTTCAGCCCGCAGACATGGGTGAAGAGGGCTTCCACGCTCTGGCTGTGGGTCTGGCCGCCGAAAATGCCGCCGCCGGTGGGCATGCGGATCACCAGCGGGCAGGTGAAATCACCATTGGAGCGATAGCGGATGCGCGCCGCTTCCTGGGTGATCTGGTCATAGGCCGGATACATATAGTCGGCGAACTGGATCTCGACACAGGGGCGCAGGCCATAGGCGGCCATGCCGATCGCCGTGCCGACGATGCCGCTTTCGCTGATCGGCGCGTCGAAGCAGCGGGTCCGGCCGTATTTCTGCTGCAGGCCCTGGGTGCAGCGGAAGACGCCGCCGAAATAGCCGACATCCTCGCCATAGACCACCACCCGGTCGTCGCGGCCCATCATCACGTCGAGCGCGTCGCGGATGGCCTCGATCATCGTCATGCGTGGCATGGGTTCAGACTCCCGCCTGCTGGCGCTGCCGGCGCAGATGGGCCGGCATCTCGGCGAAGACGCCGTCGAACATGTCGCGGGCCGAAGGCTTGGCACCCGCATGCAGCGTGCCGTGGCTTTCGGCTTCCTTCTGGGCGGCGATGACCGTGTCCAGGATTTCGGCCTCGGTCTGCTTGTGGCGGTCTTCCGACCAGACACCGCGGGTGATCAGATGGTTCTTGAGCCGGATCACCGGGTCGCCCAGCGGCCAGGCGGTGCTTTCGGCCTTGGGCCGATAGGCGGAGGGGTCGTCCGACGTGGAATGCGCCCCCACGCGGTAGGTGACGTATTCGATCAGCGTCGGGCCCAGATTGCGCCGCGCCCGCTCCGCCGCCCATTTGGCGACGGCGTGGACCGCCAGATAGTCGTTGCCGTCGACGCGCAGCGACGGGATGCCGAAGCCCAGGCCGCGGGCAGCGAAGGTGCCCGATCCGCCGCGGGCGATGCCCTGGAAGGTGGAAATGGCCCACTGATTGTTGACCACGTTCAGCACCACCGGCGCCTTGTAGGTGGAGGCGAAGACCAGGGCGGCGTGGAAATCGCTCTCGGCGGTGGAGCCGTCACCGATCCAGGCCGCGGCGATCCTGGTGTCGTTGCGGATGGCCGAGGCCATGGCCCAGCCGACCGCCTGCACGAACTGGGTCGCGAGGTTGCCCGAGATGGTGAAGAAACCGTGCTCGCGCGAGGAATACATCACCGGCAGCTGCCGGCCCTTCAGCGGGTCGCGGGCATTCGAATAGATCTGACACATCATGTCGACCATCGAATAGCCGCCGGCGATCAGCAGCCCCGCCTGCCGGTAGGTGGGGAAGTTCATGTCGCCGTCGACCAGCGCCTTGCGGAAGGCGCAGCTGACCGCCTCCTCGCCCAGATGCTGCATATAGAACGAGGTCTTGCCCTGGCGCTGGGCGATGAGCATGCGCGCATCGAAGGCGCGCAGCGTCATCATATGGCGCAGCCCGTCGAGCAGCTCGTCATCGGTGAGCGCACCGGCCCAGGGGCCCACGGCCTCGCCATTGCGGTTCAGCACGCGGATGATCGAGAAGGCGAGGTCGCGCATCTGCTCCGGATCGGCATCGACCTCGGGTCTGGGCACGGCCCCGGCTTTGGGAATCTTGACGGTCGAGAAGTCGGGGGTGTCGCCCGGCCGGACCGCCGGCTCGGGCACATGCAGGCTAAGGTGTTCGGATGTGGACATCAGCGTCGAACTTCCCAGACGAGGATGGCATCCCAGACGAAGATGGGGCGCTCCGAGTGGCCAAACTATGACAGCGAATTATCCAGCCTGTCATCCCCGCTCTTTACACCAAGGGTGTCGGCGGCCTGCCGGCGCCTGCAACTCTGGCGGCATTCAGTCGACCGCCCCCAATGCCCGCGACGCGAGTTGCACTGCACCTAGAATGGTTCGGTCGGTGACAGGGTTATAAAATTAGCCAATGAGATCGGCGGCGACAAAAATTCGTCATGAATTGAAGGAGGTCCGATTCCGCCCCCGGGATGGCCACATGCGGCGGCGCGCGTAAAAAAATTTCGCGGACTGGCCGCCGGCCTCAGGAAACCCCGGCCCGGCTGAGACCGGAGGCCAGGGATCCGGGCCCGAACCGCCCGGATCCCGCCCCGCCCGAGGGGACGGCGCCGCTCAGCGCCGCCGCCGGCCGCCGATGAAGCGCCGGGCGGCCGCGACGATGCCCTCGGCATCGATGGCGTAATGGGCATAAAGATCCTCGACCGTGCCGGTCTGGCCGAAATGGTCGACGCCCAGCGCAGCCACCCGGTGGCCGTTGACACCGCCCAGCCAGGCGAGCGTCGCCGGGTGGCCGTCGATCACGGTCACGAGCCCGGCATGATCCGGCACCCGGTCGAGCAGGCGTTCGACATGCGACACCGCCGCGGGCGCGCCCTCGGCGCGCGCCTTTTCCGCCGCGGTCCAGCCGGCATGCAGCCGGTCGGCCGAGGTGACGGCCAGCACCGCGACATTGCGGCGGCTGCCGCCGATCATGCCCGCCGCGGCGATCGCCTCGGTGACGGTGACCCCCTGATAGACGATCACCACCTCGCAGCCCGGTTCCGGCGCCTTCAGCCAGTAGCCGCCGGCCAGGATACCGGCCGCGAGGCTGTCGTCGATCTCGCGCCGCATCTGTTCCACCGGCCGGGTCGACAGGCGCAGATAGACCGAGCCGCCGGCGGCATCGGGCAGGAAGGTGTCGGGGTCGGGGGTCTTTTTGCCGGCGCGCTGCATATGCGCAAAGCCCCAGTCCATGATCACCGCCAGCTCGTCGGCGAAACCGGGCTCGAACGAGGCGAGGCCGTCCTGGCTCATGCCGATCAGCGGCTGGGCGATCGACTGATGCGCCCCGCCCTCGCCCGCCAGCGACACGCCCGAGGGCGTGGCCACGACCATGAACCGGGCATCCTGATAACAGGCGTAATTCAGCGCATCGAGCCCGCGCGAGATGAACGGATCATAAAGCGTGCCGACCGGCAGCAGCCGCTCGCCGAAGAGTTCATGGGCAAGACCGGCGGCCCCCAGCATCAGGAACAGGTTCATCTCGGCGATGCCGAGTTCGATATGCTGGCCCTGGGGCGAGAAATGCCATTTCTGGGTGCTGGGAATGCGCTGGCGCTGGAAGATGTCGGCGATCTCGTCGGCGGCAAACAGCGCCCGACGGTTCACCCAGCCGCCCAGATTGGTCGACACGGTGACGTCGGGCGAGGTGGTGACGATGCGCCGGGCCAGATCGCTGTCGGTCTTCGCGATCGCGTCCATGATCCGGCCGAAAGCCGCCTGGGTGGAGGTGGTGCCGGTGGTGGCGAATTGCGGGCCGATCGGGGCCGCGACCGGCGCCGTCAGCCGGCGGCTTTCGGTGGTGTTGAACGGCACGCGGTCCAGGAAGTCGCGCAGCACCGCCGGGTCGAGGTCCAGCCCTTCGAAGGGCTCCCATTCATGGCCGGCGCGGATGCCCATGGCGTCGCGCAGCGCATGGATCTGCGCCTCGGTCATCTGGCCGGAATGATTGTCCTTGTGCCCGGCGAGCGGCGTGCCCCAGCCCTTGACCGTATAGGCGATGAAAACCGTCGGCCGGTCGTCCCGGATGCCGTGAAAGGCATCGAGCAGGCTTTCCAGGCAGTGGCCGCCCAGATTGGCCATCAGATCGGCCAGTTCGGCATCGCTGCGCCGGGCCAGCAGCGCGCTCACCTCGCCCTGATCGCCCAGATCGTCTTCCAGCCGCTCCCGCCAGGCGGCGCCGCCGCGGAACATCAGCGCGGAATAGAGCCCGTTCGGGCAGGCATCGATCCAGGCGCGCAGCTTTTCGCCGCCGGGCTCGGCAAAGGCGGCACGCTGCAGGGCGCCGTATTTCACCGTCACCACCCGCCAGTCGAAGGCCTTGAAAATCGCCTCGATCCGCTCGTACAGCCCCTCGCGCACCACGCCGTCGAGGCTCTGGCGGTTGTAGTCGATCACCCACCAGGTGTTGCGCAGCCCGTGCTTCCAGCCTTCCAGCCTTCCAGCAGGCATTCATAGACATTGCCCTCGTCCAGCTCGGCATCGCCGACCAGCGCGATCATCCGGCCTTCGGGCCGGTCGGTGCGCGCCCAGGATTTGGCGCGGACATAATCCTGCACCATGGAGGCGAAGGCGGTGAAGGCGACGCCCAGCCCGACCGAGCCGGTCGAGATGTCGACATCGTCGGTATCCTTGGTGCGCGAGGGATAGGACTGCGCACCGCCGAAGCCGCGGAAGGCCTTCAGCTTGTCCAGGCTCTGGCGGCCGAACAGGTATTGGATGGCGTGGAAGACCGGGGAGGCATGGGGCTTGACGGCGACCCGGTCTTCGGGCCGGAGCACGTCGAAGTAAAGCGCCGTCATGATCGCGGTCATCGACGCCGAGGACGACTGATGGCCGCCCACCTTGACACCCGAGGCATTGGGCCGGATGTGGTTGGCGTGGTGGATCATCCAGTTCGACAGCCACAGCGCCTTGCGGTTCAGCGCCTCCAGCACGGTCATATGCTGCCCCGCCATCTTCTCTTCCGTCTCGCGCGTCACCATGCCGGTCATGGGCGTTTCACTCCTCCCGTCGCACCGATGGCCTCTGCCACCGAACGCCCTATTCTGCGCCGGGTTGAGCAGCGGTTCTTGCCTATTTTCGGCCCCAAAGACAGACTGCACGCAGTGTTCTGCTAAAAAGGGGCCCCCGCATGGCAGCATCTGCCGAACCCGATCTGGACGCCGTCGACCGGCGGATCTTAAGGGCACTGCAGGAAGACGGCCGCATCACCGTGCAGTGTGTTGGAAAAAATTATCTTGGAGTCGCGGTTCGAATTAAATTGGAATGAAACGGCATTATGCCTTGTAAATCAGTGTGTTATGGATTGCGCGGTAAATTGCCGCTTTGCATGGTGGGTTACAACCCAGAAGACGTTTGGAGAAAATCATCTAATTTATTGATTTATATGAGCATTTATAGATGCATGACGCATTAACGAGCTTGCGCACATTGTCCGTCCCTGTTCATGTTGTAACCCTATCTGTAACCCTATTTGTCAACCGCCCCTGATCCTGACGGCGTTGTGCGTCGCAATGTGGCGTCATATCCATCGTTGCCCTCTACGGATCACGCTATTTCTTGCGCTTTCGCGGTTTGCTGCCTTGAACCAGCTCATCGATCGTGGCTCCTCCGATATCGGGAGACATCTTGCCTCTATAGATGCCCCGCTTCACCTCATCCACCTTTTCTGAAGATACCCCGGCTTCTTTAAGGTAATCTCCAAATACATCCCAGATTATATCGAGGTGAACGGCGATCAATGGCGCCTTCTCGATCACAATATCTTCAATTTCTTTCAAAGTAAGCGGCGGCTCTCCATTTTTTTTTCGGTTTTCGTCAATTTTTTCCGCATGCTTAAAAGCAAAAACGATCAATGTGATAATTCTTTGTGTTGGGGTTTCTCCATAATTCAGGTTGACGGCTGCATCAGCCTCACTTTCGATTTTAGCGGACAAGGAGCGCTTTCCAGTCAAAACCCAATTAACATCAATACCATTGAGTGCACATTTTCTCAGAAAATCTGCGCTAGGGAAGCGCACACCTGTGACATAGTCTTGGACAGATCTGTAAGAAGCGTCGGTTATCTGGGAAAATTTGCGCACAGATAGACCAGTCCGGAGGATTGCGTCCCGCAGACGGCGGCCAACGTCATTTTGATCGTCATTTGTGGGCTTCTCATCCGACATGACGCAACCTATTGCGCTATTTTCTGCGTGATGTTACGGTATTCCCCGGGAATATATTGCAACGTCGCGCGTCAGTCCATGCAGCAAGTTCGACCAGACGATATCGATTTGCTCACTCCGGGGCCGGGTCTCTATGCCCGGGTGCGAGCGGGTTTTGTTGCACAACAAGATAGTTTGCAACAATGGTGTTCTCGTAATTCGATTAAAAGACAAAACGCTCGCAAATGCCTCCTTGGCCAATGGCGCGGCCAAAAGGCAGAAGAGCTAAAGCATTTACTGGTCAGGGAGGCTATGATCGATGGATGATCAGTGGATCTCTGCCGGCGATTTTGCTCGCAAGTTTGGCATATCACGTCAAAAGGCCCATAGGGCTCTGTCCCGGGCACATGATGGACATCCATGGCGCGGACAAAAACTCCGGGTCCGCCTTTCAAGGAGCCAGGGTGGTCCTGAAGGGCTCCGATACGAAGTCGCCCTCTCCGATCCCGAGAGTTCAGACGATTCGAAGGGTGGTCTACCTGCGACGAAGCACTGTGGGTTGGTCAATCGCCCCCGCGTCTCAGGCGATCACCAGGAAGCAAGCTGGAAACTTCAGATCGTCCAGGCAATCCGTACTGAGACGGGTCCCGGAACCCCGGCGCGCTCGGCGATGATAGCCAGGATCGCTGCGGCGCCCGTCCGTGACTGGAAGGGACGCAGCCGCACGCTGAGTGAGAACACGCTCCGGAACTGGATCGCCCGGTATGAGGCGCAAGGCTTTGAAGGGTTGATGCGCAAGGCACGGGAAGATGCCGGCCAGCGCCGGGTGGTCCTGTCCCGTGAACTCGATCAGATCCTCACCACTGCCGGTGCATCACCGGAGGCGATAGCCGATATCGCGGACCAGATGCGGCGGCGTGTTCGATCCGAATGGGCCGCTGGTACCCCCAGCATCGCGACGATCCAGATGAACACCCGACCGGTCCTCGCCCGGTTGATCGAGAATGCCGGCGTGACGGTGCCGCACCAGCGGCTTCTCCGCCTGTGCAGGCTGCCGCGAAAATTCATAGAGGCGGAGCGAGGCTTCGCTGTCGTGGCCATGCAGCGGAACGATGCGGCCGCCTTTGCGGCCCGGATGGTTCCGCGCATTCGCCGCGACCGCAGCCACCTTCGACCGATGGAGTGGGTGGCCGGAGACGTCCATCACGTCGACATCTATTTCAGGCGCCCGGATGGCAGTCTCTGCACACCCAAGATGGTCGCGTGGATGGATCTCGCCAACAACCGTGCCTTTACGGATGTCTTTATACTCCCCAAAGGCGAGATGATCCGGCGCGAACACGCGATCCGCTCCTTCGTGAACATGTGTATGGACCCGGAATGGGGCGCACCGTCGCGGCTCTACCTTGACAATGGTGGTGAATATAACTGGGCCGAACTTGCCAGCGACATCGCCAAGCTCAAGCATGTCATCGACATCGATCTTAACGACCGGACGCAGGGCGCATTGGGAACCCACCGCGCCCGCGCCTACAACCCGCAGGCCAAGGTGATCGAAAGCCTGTTCTCCGCCCTGGAAGCCGTCGCACTGCCGCAACTGCCCGGCTATATCGGCGGGAACCGCATGCGCAAGAAGACGCAGAACCAGGGCCGGGAGCCGATCCCGTATCCGGGGGGCGAAACCGATATCCAGCGGGCACTTAACATCGCCGTCGCCTACTACAACGCCAAGGAACAGACCGGAACCTTTCGCGGGCAGAGCCCCGCCGGCCGCTTTGCCGAAGCGGTTACCGCCGGCTGGCAGGCGACCCTCCTTGATCCCTGGGAACTGGCCGTTGCCTTCAGTCGCGAGAAGACACGGAAGGTCAATCCGGGCGGGGTTCTTTCGTTCGAGGGGCAGACCTATCAGAGCGATGCGCTTCTGGCCCATGTCGGGGAAAGCGTCCTGGTGCGTTGCCCTCTGTTCGGTGACCGAGACGGCCTGTTCGTCTTCTCAGAATTCGGTCAGGCGCTGACGATCGCCACACCTGAACCGGTCTTTCCATTCGGCGACCCGCGTGGCGCCAGGGAACAGGCGCGCCGGAACAAGGCGCTTCGCTCTCAGGTCGCGGCTCGGGCAGCTCTCACGGACCAGCTGACGGGGGAAGACGCCATGGCCGATGCAGCGCGCTTCGCCGCACCAACCATGGACGTCCTGCCCGCAGGCGTCATCCGTCTCGCCCCGGACTATGCCGACGCGGCCCGCATGATGCGAGAGGCGCCCGTCGCGAAACCGCGAGAGAAGCCAGACCTTGACGACATCTTCCGGCGGCTGGCTGGCGGATGACCCAAATGCCCGTCCGGCGTTGCAGCGCCGGACGGAACGTCGCGACGGGGTATCACCCCCGACGCAGCAACCCGAGCGAAAACCGGAAACGCCCATGGTCACAATCCGGACTATAGAGCCGAACGCCGCTCCCGAGAAGATACCCTTCTGTGAGACGGAAACCGGGCGGCGCATGCTCAATCTCTTCACCTACTGCCAGGACGCACCGGAACTCGGGCTGATCACTGGCAAACCCGGCGTGGGCAAGTCAACCGCTGCCCGTCACTACGTGCGCTCTGCCCCCGGGCGATATCTGGTCACGGCGTCGCCAGCGACCAGCGCTCTGGTGCCATGCCTGCAACGGATAGCCGAGGCGATCGGCGCGCATACAAAGCTCTCCGGGGCCGGTGCGCTGGCTGCCGCCATCACCACGGCGCTTGAGGCTGAACCTCAGTCGCCGATGCTGATCGTCGATGAGGCGCACCACCTGTCGGATGACTCGATCGAGGAACTTCGGATCCTGTTCGATACGGTGCCGATGGGTATGGTCCTGGTGGCCGGGCGTCAGTTGCGCGACCGGCTCGATGGCAATCCGAAACAGTGGTCGCAATTAACCAGCCGGCTTTCCGTCGGTCTCGAAGTTGATGGGCCACTCCCTGCCGATGTCGACGCAATTTGCTCTCATCACGGGATCGATGACCGTGATGCCCGCACCACGCTGCGCCGCGCCGCGCATCATCCCGGTGCCCTGCGCACTGTCACCAAGCTCATCGGGGTCGCGGCAAAGCTGGCCGGCACGGCGCCGATCGTGGCGGCTCACGTCAAAGATGCCGCGCATGCGCGCGGGCTCACTTACTGAGAAAGGCGTGTCATGACCGAGTACCGCGCCATCCCGAACCATGCACCGCACGACATTCTGAGCGATATCCGCGAGAAGTCGGAGCGCATCAACCACCTCACCTGGGCAGCTCGTCATATCGTCCCTGATCGGCTGTCGATCA
>MDTG01420567.1_pt1 | contig 28824 bp, 19 predicted proteins | sample 811421 | NCBI WGS metagenome assembly MDTG01 (sample SAMN05326645, study PRJNA326480) | marine metagenome | isolation source: seawater | place: Pacific Ocean: South East | collected 2011
CAAGCTCCTTCGCGTTCCTGAGCTGGAACGGGGAAAACTCGAAAACTGGAAAGCGCGGTGGCTGCTCGGCGGAGCTGCCTTCTTCGAGTCTTCCAGTTTTCACCGTTCATTGTCTCGATAGAGAGGGAGCTGTCGCTCTTGCGGCAGCTCCTTCGCGTTTCGGAGCTGTCGCTGCCGAGGTTTCGCGACAGCCTCCCGTGCCCGGAGAGCGAGGAGCTGTCGCACACAGCGACAGCTGCGCGACGACCCGGGCCCGGGCAGGGGGAGGGGCACGGGCCCGGAAGTCGAGCGCTAGCGCCCCTTCAGCATCGCGTAGCCCACGATCACGATGAACACCGGGATCATGAGCAGGAGGGGAATGATCACGATCACGAGCCCCTCGTGGACGCCGAGGACCTTGGTCTCCTCCTGATAGCGCTCGAGCTCGCTCTCGTCGCGCGGGCGCTCGCGCAGGCCGCGCAGGACCGCCGCCCGGCGCTCGAGGTCTTCGCGGGTGTGCTTGGTCGCGGCGAGCACGTCCTGGACCTCGGCCTCGTCGACGGTCTTCCCGTAGGAGATCGCGCGGGCGATCCGCTCGTAGCGGTTCATGTCGGAGGCGAGCATGTCTCGAAGCTAGACCCGGGGGACAGCGCCCGGAAGCGTCAAGTTGTCGCAGCCGCGGGCTCGCCCTGCGGGGGCTCCTCGGCCGGAGAGAGTCCGACCAGGAGCGCGACCCCGCCGAGCAGGCAGGGGATCGCGATCGCCCAGCCGCGTGCGGTCGGCAGCTGGTCGGCGATCAAGCCCCACTCGCTCCCGTAGCCGCCCAGGAGCAGCACCAGGCCGTTGTTGACGAAGTGCAGCACCATGGCCGGGAACAGGCTCCCGCTGCGGACCACGAGGATCGCCAGCACGACGCCCAGGAAGAAGGTCGGCAGCAGCCGGGCGGGGTCGAGGTGCAGGACCGAGAACACGATCGCGGAGACGAACACCGCCGAGGCGGTCCCGCCCTCCGACTGCAGGCCGCGGAGCACGAAGCCGCGGCAGAGGGTCTCCTCGCAGAGGGCGGGGAGGATCGCCATCAGCAGCACGAGCTGCCAGGTGCTCATGCTCCCGACCATTTGGGTCAGCTGCTCGAGGGTCTCGTTGTCGGGCGGAGCCACGCTGCGTCCCTGGAGCTGGACGAAGGCCAGGTTGAGGGCCAGGCAGCCCACGCCGAGCAGCAGGGCCGCCGGCCAGGCCAGCGCCCGGGGTCGCCGCAGCGAGAAGGTCTGGCCGAGGTCGCAGCCGAGCCACTTGGCGTAGATCACGGGCGGGAGCGCGATCAGCACGACCAGGGTGAACACGAGCCCCGGGACGATCCCCTTCTGCTGGGCGCTGACGCCCACGAACCAGAACAGGAGCAGGGCCATGACCGCCATGGCGGCGGCCTGGGGGACGGTCGGCAGCGGGCGCTGGCCTTCGCCGCGGCCGAAGAGGTCGGGGGCCTCGGCGGCGGCGGGGCGCCAGAGGACCTCCTCGCGCTGGTAGAGGGCCGCCACCCAGCGCACGCCCACGGCGGCGTAGGCCAGGCTCGAGGCGGTCACGAGCACCACCTCCAGCGCCCCTGCGCTCTGGGCCAGGAGCGCCTTCATCAGCAGCGATGCGCCCAGCACGGGCACCAGGGCCAGCGGGGGGGTCAGCTCGACGCCGGGCAAGGCCGCGGCCATGGCGGGCAGGGTCCCGATCGCCATCACGGGGGTCAGGTAGGCCTGGCCCTCTTTGTAGCTGGCGGCGAAGGTCGAGAGCGCGAGCGAGAGCGCCGAGAACAAGAGCACCAGGGGCAGGAGCACCAGGAGCATCACGGGCAGGATCCAGAGGCTGAGCTGGAGGTCCAGCTCGGCCACCCCCTGAGGCGCGAAGCGCGAGGCGGAGGCGAAGGTCAGCCCCAGGCTGACGAGGTTCAGCGCGGCGCTCGCGAGCGCGATCACGAAGGTCGCGAGCACCTTGCCCATGGCGAGGGTGATCCGCGGGACGGGCGCCAAGAGCAGGGTCTCGAGGGTCCCGCGCTCCTTCTCGCCGGCGCCGAGGTCCAGGGCCGGATAGAAGGCCGAGGTCAGGGCCAGGACCACGACCAGGATCGAGAGCATGCGCCCAGCCAGGGCGCCCGGCGGGCCGCGGTCGCGCGGCCTGGCCAGCACCGGCTCGAAGGTCTGGGGCGAGAGCTTCTCCTCCCGCAGGCGCTGCGCGATCAGGTCCTCACGCCAGGCGCGGATCGCGCTCGTGAGCGCGTTCTTGAGCAGCGTCGAGGAGTCGAAGGCGCTGTTGTAGAGCACCTCGATCTCGACCGTCTGGTCGCGCACGAGGTCGGGCACGCGCGGGATCACGGCCGCGACGCGGCGGGTGCGCAGGTCGCGCTCGTAGTCGGCGTCCTTGGGCGGCTCGCTGAGGCGGACGTTGATCGCGCGCCCCTTGCCGTCCTTGCTCGGGGCGCGCAGCTCGCGCAGGTGGTCGCGCAGGGGGACGGGCAGCGCGTCCAGGCCCTCGACCCACACCCGGTGCTCCTTCTTGGCCATGCTGCGCAGCTGAGCGCTGGCGGCGAGCATCGAGCCAATGAAGAGGAGCGGGTAGAGCGCGACGGGCAGCAGGAGGAGCACGAAGAGGCTGCGCCGGTCGCGCACGATCTCGCGCAGCTCCTTGCGGGTCACGACCCACAGCGCCTCCCGCAGCGGGGGCGGCTTCACGCGGCCTCCTCGCTCTTGGGCTGCACCAGGGCGAAGAAGGCCTGCTCGAGGGACTCGGCCCCGGTCTGGGTCAGGAGCTCGGCCTGGGACCCCGAGGCGCGGATCTTGCCCTGGTGGATCACGGCCACGCGATCGCAGAGGCGCTCGACCTCGGGCATGATGTGACTGCTGAGCACGATCGTGCGCGAGTCGGCCCGGAGGGCCGCGATCTGCTCGACCAGGGTGTGCGCGACCAGCACGTCGAGGCCGCTGGTCGGCTCGTCGAAGACCAGCACCGGGGGGTCGTGCACGAGCGCGCGCGCGATCGAGGCCTTCTGGCGCTGCCCCGTCGAGAGCAGCCCGCAGTAGCGGTCGGCGAAGCTCTCCATGTGGAAGGTCTGGATCAGCTCGTCGATCCGGCGCTTCAGCGCCTGGCCCCTCAGGCCGTGCAGGGCGCCGAAGGTCTCCAGCAGCTCGCGCGGCGAGTGGCGCTCGTAGAGGCCCGTGTTGCTGGAGAGGAAGCCGATCCGGCCGCGGACCTCGGGGGGGTCGGCCACGGCGTCGACCCCGTCGACCTTCACCGTCCCGCTCGTGGGGCGGAGCATGGTCGCGATCATGCGGAGGGTCGTCGTCTTGCCGGCCCCGTTGGGACCCAGCAGGCCGAAGATCTCCCCCCGCTCCGCGCGGAAGGAGACCTCGTCGACGGCGACGACGTCTTCCTTGCCTCGATAGACCTTGCGTAGCGCTGTGACCTCGATCACGGGGCGCAGTCTGTCATGCCAGCAGGGCGCGTGCTCCCTTCAGGGGGCGGCCTCCTGTGCTCGTCGCGAAACATTCGCGTTGCCTGTAGGGAGACCCGCACCCAGCGCCTAGGTTGAAGCGATGCGCAGACTGCTGTTTAGCCTCGCGGGTTGGCTTGGGGCGGTCTTGCTGGTCACCTGGCGACTGACCCTCAGGATCCGCACGGTGGACGACCCTCGCCCCGCCCTGCGCGAGACCGGGCGCCCTTACGTCTACGCGATCCTGCACGCCCAACAGATGAGCTTCATTCTGTTCAGCGACGACCGCCCGGTCGCGGCCATGGTCTCGGCGAGCAAGGACGGCGACGCGCTGGTGCCCCTCTGCCGCGTGCGCGGCGTGGTCCCGGTCCGCGGCTCGAGCCGCAAGCGCGGCAAGGACAAGGGCGGTAAGCGGGCCCTGGCCGAGCTGATCGAGCACGTCCAGACGCGCGGCCCCGCCTTGCTGGCCGTCGACGGGCCGCGCGGCCCGCGCAACACGGTCCACTGGGGGATCACCAAGCTGGCCAGCGAGACCGACGCGTTCATCGTGATCGCGGGCGTGTTCCCCCAGAAGCGCAAGCTGCTGCTCCGCACCTGGGACCGGACGCAGCTCCCGCGCCCCTTCACGACCCTCCACGGGCGCTTCGGGCCGCCGATCGACCCGCGCGACTACGAGGGCGACCCGGCCGGGCTCCGCCAGCGCGTCTACGACGAGCTGCTCGCCCTCGAGCAGGCGTGGGATCCCGAGGAGGCGGCCTACGCTCAGCCTCTCGAGCCGGCGGCCGCGCGCGAGGCTTAGTTCCTGACCGGAAACTGCGAATCCGTGCCCGCCGCGCCCGTGCCCAGATAGAGACATGAGAAGGAGCTGTCGCGCTGCGCGACGGCTCCTTCGCGTTTCGGAGATTGAACTGAGAAAACTGGAAAACTCGAAAGCGCGGTGGTTGGTGGTGCTCAGCGGAGCTGCCGCTTTCGAGTTTTCGAGCTTTCTCCGTTCAAACCTCGCACTGGAGGGAGCTGTCGCTCGTGCGACAGCTCATTCGCGTTTCGGAGATGAACCGCCAAGGACGCCAAGGAATGCCGGCGAGTCTTGGCGCCCTTGGCGCCCTTGGCGGTTCAATCCAAACAAGAAGGGAGGGAGCTGTCGGCCTTGCGACAGCTCCTTCGCGTTTCGGAGATTGAACTGAGAAAACTGGAAAACTAGAAAGCGCGGTGAGCGCTCAGCGGAGCTGCTGCCTTCGGGTTTTCGAGTTTTCTCCGTTCAACACTCGCACTTGAGGCAGCTGTCGCTCGTGCGACAGCTCCTTCGCGTTTCGGAGCTGTCGCTCCCGAGGTTTCGCGACAGCCTCCCGTGCCCGGAAGCGAGGCATGGAGGAGCTGTCGCAGTCAGCGACACAGGTAAGAGTCAGGCCGCGCGCCTGGCTTGGCCCTGGAAGAAGGCCTCCAGCAGGTCCCAGGAGCCGGCGCTGCGCGGGCCGCGGCGCTCGCCCTTCTTGGCCTTCGCCAGGAAGGCCTTGGGCAGCCCCGCTTCGCGCTCGACCTCGCGCTCGGAGCCCGGGTAGCTCGCGACCAGCTCCAGCAGCCGCTCGGCCCGGTCGGTGCCCGGAAAGGCGAGGGTCGGAGCCGGCTCGGGCTCGGGCTCGGGCTCGCTCGCCACCACGGGGGCCGGCTCGCTCGCAGGCGCAGCCTCGAGCGCGTCCAGGCGCGCCCCCAGCTCGGCCAGTCGGGCGCGCAGCTCGGCCGCGCTCCGCTCCTCGGGTCCGCGCCGCTCCAGGGCGCTCACGTCGGCTTGGAGCCGCGTCAGCGTGCCGCCCAGCCGGCGCAGGTCGAAGGCTGGCTGGTTCGGCTCGCGCCAGATCCAGCGCCGGCCGCGCTCGTCGACGTAGGACTCCGCCTCGCCCTGGCGCAGGCGCTTCTCCCAGGTGGCGCGGCTGAGGGGGCCGCGGCTGAGCTCGTCGATCGTGATCCAGGGCATGCTGCCTCCGCTTGCCCTATCGGCCGCTCACCCGGCAGAGCTTGAGCCCGTAAGCTGGCGGGAGGAGAGCGCCATGAGCCTGCGCGTGTTCGTCAGCCGCGACCTGCCGCCGGGGCCCCTCGACGCCCTGCGCGCGGCGGGGGCCGAGGTCTCGGTCCACCCTCACGACCGGCCCGCCACCCGCGCCGAGCTGCTGGCGGGCGTCGCCGAGGCGGACGCGCTCCTCAGCCAGCTCGTGGACGCCGTGGACGCCGAGCTGCTCGCGGCGGCGCCGCGCCTGCGCCTGGTCGCCAACTACGCTGTCGGCTACGACAACGTCGACGTGGCCGTGGCCAGCGCGCGCGGGGTCGCGGTCAGCAACACCCCCGGCGTCCTCAGCGAGACCACCGCCGAGCACACCCTGGCCCTGATCCTGGCCCTGACCCGGCGCGTGGTCGAGGCCGACGCCTACGTGCGCGCGGGCCGCTGGACGGGCTGGTCGCCCCAGCTCTTGTTGGGCACGGGCTTGAACGGCAAGACGCTCGGGATCCTCGGCCTGGGCCGGATCGGGCGCGCGGTCGCGCGGCGGGCGCGCGCCTTCGGAGTGAACCTCCTCTACACCGGTCGCACGCAGCGTGCGCCGGCCGAGAGCGAAGGCGCGAGCTGGGTCCCGCTCGAGGAGCTGCTCGAGCGCGCCGACGTGCTCACGATCCACTGCCCCCTCAACGACCAGACCCGCCACCTGCTCGACGCCGAGCGGCTGCGCTTGCTCCGCCCGAGCGCGTATCTGGTCAACATGGCCCGCGGCGAGGTCGTCCACGAGGCGGCCCTGGTCGAGGCGCTCGAGGCCGGGCGGCTGGCGGGCGCCGCCCTCGACGTGTTCGAGCGCGAGCCCGAGGTCCACCCCGGCCTGATCGGGCGCCCCGACGTCGTGCTCGCCCCGCACCTCGGCAGCGCGACCGTCGAGACGCGCACCGCCATGGCCCAGATCGCGGTCGACAACGTGCTCGACCTCCTCGCGGGCGAGCCCCCGCGCACCTGCGTCAATCCGGAGGTCCTGTGAGCGTCCTGGATCACGTCGCGCTGCTCGTCGAAGACGTCGAGGCGGCGGCGCCGCGCGTCGCGGCCCTGGGGCTGGAGGCCGGGCCGATCGAGCGCTTCCCCGGCGAGGGCACCGTCGAGCAATACCACGGCGGCGAGGACTGCGACGCGCGCCTGCTCTTGATCCAGCCGGCCCATGAGGAGAGCCCCTACGCGCGCGCCCTGCGCAAGCGCGGCCCGGGGCTGCACCACGTCGCGCTGCGCCACCCCGAGCCCGAGGACTACGCGCTCGAGCTGGCGGGCTGGCTGCTCCACCCCCAGAGCCTGCGCAGCCGCGAGCACGGCACGCTCTGGCTGGCCCGCCCCGGGATCGGCTGCCTGCTCGAGGTCGCCCGCAGCGACCTGCCAGCCCAGAGCGAGCGCGCCCTGGAGGGCGTCGAGGTCGAGGCCGCCGCAGGCCTGGCCAGCCTGCTCGCGGGCCTGAGGGTCGCGGGCCTCTCGGCGGGCGCGGCGGGCGAGGGGAGCTGGCTCCTCGGCGCGGGCCAGCGCCTGGCCGCCGCGCTGCCAGCGCTCTAGCTAAGCTAGGGCTGCGCGCCGATCTCCGCCAGGATCTCCGCCCCCGGCAGGGGCGTGACGCCGAGCGCGGCGGCCTCCTCTTCGTCGTAGAGGCGTCGCGCGACGTCTCCGCGCGCGAGCAGGCGCTCGGCGCTGATCACGGGCTCGCTGAGGTCGAACTCGAGGTAGCGCTTGTGGGCGGGCGTGAAGGAGCCGAAGGACGTGCAGAGCACGATCTGGCGCTGGCCGATCCGGCCCACGCCGTCGTGGAAGGCGCAGCCGGCGAGCGCGCTGCGGGCCTCGAAGTCGAGCAGGTAGGGGTGGGGCGTGTGCCCCGAGATCATCAGCTCGGCGTCGTAGATCGCGAGGAAGCGGCGCAGGTCGTCGTCGTCGTAGTCGCCGTGGCGGAAGCGGTTGTTGAGCAGCTGGTGGTAGGCCGAGGCGAAGTACTGCTCGGGGCGCGCCTCGTCGAGGTCGGCCGCGCTGGCCCCGTCGATCTCCTTGCGCAGGGCGCGCGGGTCGCGGCCCTCCATGCGCGGCGGGCCGGCGTGGGCCACGACGACGCCGGCGCCTTCGCAGAGCACGAGCACCGGGCCGGACTTCACGAAGCGCAGGTGCTCGCTCTTGGCCCGCGGCACCATGTCGTAGGGGGCGACGTTGTTCTGGAAGATCGCCTCGCCGTAGGTCTCGCGGTAGTTCGCGCAGTAGAGGGCGTAGGCCTCGGGGTCCACCGAGGGCAGCTCGTCGGGCCCGGGCTCGCGGGCCCCGCGACGGAGCGCGTCGAAGCGCGCGATCTCGAGCGCGATGCGAGCCACGTGGTAGTCGTGGTTGCCCTCGACGTAGACGATCCGGCGCCCGTTGGCGCCCAGGCGGGCGCGAGCCTCGATCAGCGCGTCGAGGACCTGCACGTCGCCGTCGGGGGGCACGCTCCGATCGACCGTTCGGTGGCGCGCCACGTCGGGCACGTCGCCGGTCAGGATCAGGTAGAGGTCTTCGCCCGCGGCGATCCGCTCGATCGCCTCGCTGCGGGCGAGGAAGGCCTGCCAGTCGCCCAGGTTGCCGTGCAGGTCGCTGACGACGATCGCGCGTCCGCGGGCGGGGAGGGTCAGGGTGCGGCTCTCGCGCCGGCGGAACCAGTCGGTGATCCGCCTCACGAGTCGAGCAGCTTCCGCTTGGCCCGCGCGAACTCTTCCTCGTCGAGGATCCCCTGCTCCTTGAGCTCGGCGAGGCGCTCCAGCTCGCCGAGCAGGTCGCGCTCGCCCTCGGGCTTCTTGGGCGCGCTCTCGCTGGGCGGACGCTGGCCCAGGGTCTTGGGGGAGGCCGCGGGGCGCTCGGGCTCCTCCTCGTCGGAGGTCGCGCCGCCGAGGGTCTTGCGCGCGACCTGCGTCGGGCCGCTGTCGGCGCCGACCCGTCCGCCACCGCCGAGGGTCTTGCGCCGGGGCGCCTCCTCCTCGCCGGCGTCGTCGTCCTGGTCGAGGTCCCGGGCGAGGCGCTCGACCGTGTCGCGGGCGCGGTCGCGCAGGAGCGCGTCCTCGGGGTCCTCTCCGCCGCCAGCGGATTTGCCGGCCGACTGAGCGGCGCGGCGCTCGCTGGCCTCCTGCTGGATCGACTCGAGGGCCTCGGCCTTGGCGACGACCCGGCGCGCCGCCGCGAGCTGCTCGGTGACCTTGGTCTTGTCGCGGCGGACGCGGCTGAGCGAGTCGGCGAGGTCGAGGCCTTCGCTGCGGCGGCCTTCGCGGAGCGCTTCGCGGATCGAGTCCGAGAGCGCCTCCTCTTCGGCGCTGAGGCGCGCCAGGTCCTGCTCGAGCAAGCTGGCCTGCGAGCGGACCGTGGCGAGGTCCTTGCTCAGCGCGCGCCAGTCGCGCGGGCTGAGGGGGTCGTCGCGCAGGCGCTCGAGGTTGGAGCTGACCGCCCGCTTCAGTCGCTTCCACATGCTCACGCCCCGACTCTATCCCCCGCGAGGCCTGAGCGCACCGTGGACGCGGTGCTCGGGCCCCTGGTCGGCTACGTCGCCGTGACGGCGCGCGACTCGCTCTGAGCTACCAGGTGAGCAGCATGTCGATGTCGAAGGGGCGGTAGCCCCCCAGCAGCCCCTGGCGGGCAGCCTTGGGGTCCGGGTAGACCTCGACTTCAGCCGCGCGACCTTCGCCGGTGGCGCGAATCCGCACGACGCCGACGCCGCGCGCGTCGCCGTGACGGAGAGCGACGAAGCCGGCGCAATGGACGTAGCTCCAGCTGCCGACGCTTCCGCTGCCCCAAGCGCGAACGCGCTCGACCCCGAAGGTGTCGAGGCCCCAGCGGAACTGGCGGTATTCGCCCAGGTCGACGCGGGACAGCTCCGCGGGCGCGACGCCGGTGATGCGGGAGAGCTCGGCCACGCTCGCGCAGGGCTCCCAGCGGAGCGGCCCGCGCGGCTCCTCGGCGCGAAAGCGCCCGCAGAGGAGGAGCTCGCCGCTCGGGTCCTTCAGCACCAGCAGGCTGTCGTAGGCGGGCTGGCTGCTCAGGTAGGCCTGCCAGTCGGCCTCCTCGGTGATCCCGGCTACTCCAGCGCAGCCGAGGGACTCGCGGGCCTGCAGCTTGGCCGCGTAGCGGAGATCTCGCAGCAGGCCGTGGGCGACGTAGCCGGCAGGAAAGCGGTCCAGTCGGCGCCGGTAGTTGAGCGCCACTCCACCGGCCAGGCTGAGCGCGCCGACCACCAGCCACAGCAGCGAGGTGCGGGGAAAGCGCGCGGGGCGGACCCACACCGGCGCGAGCTCGTCGGGCTGCGCGGCGCGCGAGCTCCGCCGCTGAGCCGGCACGTCGGGCTCGTGGTCGGCCTCGCGCTGACGCACCACGAGGTGCGCGACCTTCATGCGCTGGAGGAGCAGGCCGCTCGCCAGGAGGGGACCGAAGCGGAGCACGAACGAGGCCGCCCGAGCCGGGCGCGCGAAGAGGGGGTCGACGCCGGACAGGGTCGGCTCGAGCAGCGCGCGCGGGCCGAAGCAGACGAGGAGCACCCAGAGCGGGAGGGCGAACGCCAGCACCCTGGCGAGGGTCTCGAGCAGGTCGCGGCCCGCGGCGCGGTAGAGGCGGGCCAGGCCGAGGCACAGCCCGCTGGCCCAGAGAGCCAGGGCGATCTGCGCTGGGTTCCAGCTGCCGCCCAGCCAGGCGAGCGCGCTCAGCGTCAAGGCCACCAGGGGCCACGCGCTCAGCAGGGGGGCGCCCGGCGTTGGCTCGACGCGGCGCAATCCCCAGCTCGCGATCGCGAGCGCGAGGAAGCCCGAGCAGGCGGCCCAGGAGCTCTCTCCGCGGAGGCTGGTCGGGCTGAGCGAGAGCAGGAGCACGACCAGGCCGAAGCCGATCAGGCGACGCGCGACGGGGAGGGCGTCGGAGAGGCGGACGGGCCAGGTGTGCACGTAGCGCAGCGCCCAGCCCAGAGTGGCGAGGAAGAGCCCCAGCTCGAGCAGCCGGCTCTCGTTCAATCAGCCGCCCGAGATCGGGTGCACCAGCTGGCGGCGGACGCCGCAGGCGGCGGGGAAGGTCATCCAGCCGCCGATCGCCACGGTCCACAGCTCGCCGAGGTCGGGGTAGTGCTCGCGCAGCCCCTCCTTCATGGCGTCGATCACCTCGGGGAGGTCCTCGTTCTTCATGCCGACCGGGTTGGTGTTCACGAAGGGCATGCTGGTCCAGAGCACGGCGTCCGCCTCGAGCAGGTAGAGGCCGAACTTGGCCGGGTCCTGCGCCATGGGGCTGCCGGCGACGAGCGAATACTGGTGCAGCGTGAGGTAGTCGATCGAGTCGGCGTTCTCGACGAGGTAGTCGTAGGTCTCGTAGAGCTGCCGCTGGGTCTCGGTCGGGAAGCCCGCGATCAGCATCGCCGCGGTCTGGATCCCGTTCGCCTTGCAGGTGCGCAGGATCCGGCTGGCGTGCTTGGGCCGCGTCGGCTTGTTCATGGCCTTGAGCGTCTCGACCGAGGCGCTCTCGAGGCCAAAGCGGAGCGTGCGGCAGCCCGAGCGGGCCAGGTCGACGATCACCTCGTCCTTGAAGCCGGGGTCGAGCAAGACCTCCGCGCCCCACTCGATCTCGAGGCCCGCGTCGATGATCGCGAGCGCGAGGGCGTGCAGCTCCTTGGGCCGGAAGGAGTCGACGGGGAAGTCGAACCAGTTGGAGCCGGTCTCCTCGAGCGCGATCCGAATGTCCTCGAGCGCCTTCTCGATCGGGCGCGTGCGGTAGGTCGCGACCGTCTGGCAGGAGATGTTGCAGAAGGAGCAGCGGCCCCAGTAGCAGCCGCGCGAGAGCGGGAGCGGGATCGGGTACTGCGGGACCAGATACTTGTCGAGCTCGAGCCCCTCGAGGGTCCACATCGGCGTGGGCAGCGTGTCGAGGTCGGTGTGGACGCGGTTGCGCTCGCCCACGCGGCGGAAGGCGCCGCCCTCGTCGGGGAGGTGGCAGTTGGCGATCTGGGCGGGGTCGATCTCCTCGCCCTTCAGCTCGAGGCTGAGCCACTGGTCGAGGCCCTCCTCGCCGTCGTGAAGGATGATCGCGTCCACGGGGAGGAGCGAGCGCGGGATCGAGGGTACGTCGTGCTCGACGGCCGTCAGGTAGGAGCCGCCCGCCACCAAGCGGATCTCGGGGAAGCGGGCCTTGATCAAGCGGGCCAGCGTGAAGCCGGGCATCAGCTGGCTGAAGTAGGTCATCGAGATGCCCACCGCGCGCGGCTGCTCGCGCTCGATCCGCGCGAGGGCCTCCTCGAGGTAGTCGAGGAAGGGGTTTCGCGCGGGGTCGGCGAGGGCCTCTTCGAGGGACTCGTAGCTGCGGAAGGCGTCGGGAACGCCGAAGTGGCGGAAGTCGTGCTCGTAGGCGCCCAGCGAAGCAGCCGTGATCACGATCCCGGCCTCGTTGATCGTGTCGAAGGCCCACTTCATCCGCTGGAGGTCGGTCTCGACGCCCTTGGTGCGCAAGGCGTCCTTGGCCTGGTCGATCTCGTCGACGACCCGACGCGCGACCTCGAGCACCTTGGGGTCGGCCTCGGCCTCTTGCTCGAGGCGATCCAGGCAGCCCTGCAGGTAGGCGGGCGAGTGGAAGTGATGGAAGGCGTCGATGGCGAGGTCCCACTGGTGGGCCTCCCAGCCGCGCGAGCGCAGATACGAGGTCAAGACCGAGAGCCCGGCCGTGGCCTGGCCGAAGTTGGCCACGGGGGGGCTGATGAGGAGGAAGTCCATCGCGAGCTCGCTCGATTGGGCGCCGGAGTGACCCATGGTAGCGGTGGCGGCGGGAAGCCGAAAGCGAGAGCCAAACAGCGAATCAAGGACCGCGCGGTCGTCAATAGTCGCTGGCCATTGACCGCTGTGCCAGCTCGAGACGCGAGTCGACAGCGGCTAAGTCTATGTATTGCTTGGGATCGATCGTCAATCCCTCAATAAACCAGACGACCCTATAAATTTTTTCCGTTTTCCCTGGGAAGTCCCCTTGCGGCCCTGACTTGGCGCCGTCATATTCGAAGTGTCGTGGGAACCGGAGCAGCTCTGGCACCGCGAGTCGGCCTCGCCCCCCGGCGTGGGCCGCATCTTCCGAAATCCTTTTAAGCCGTTCGCAGGCTGTGTCTTAGGGCTCGGGGTTCGTACGAACCACGCCCCGGGAACCAACCCATTACGGCTAGACAACCGAACGCCGGGTCCGAGGTGAATGGACTTACGGCGAACGAGCGCCCGGATTATGCCCCGTGCCTTTCCCAATATCGGGTTTGTGTTCGGGAAAGAGTTCGGGAACGAGTTCGGCCCGGGAAAGAGCAGGCGGCCACTATGAGGAATCCAAGCGCCAGTCAGAGCAGCCAGCAGAGCAGCCAGCAGAGCAGCCAGCAGAGCAGCCAGCAGAGCAGCCAGAGGCAGATCGCTACCCACCAGCCCTACGCGAGCCTCTCCCACGCAGGTCTGGTCTCGAGCGGCGCCGCCCTCGGCCTCTGCGCCCTCACTGGCCTGCTCCTGCTGGTGAGCGCCGCGCCCTGCTCGGCCGAGCCCGCTCAGCGAGACCTCAGCGAGCAGCTGCGCCCCGCCACCTCCCAGCGCCACGACGAGGAGCCAGGCTCGGACCTCGACCTTCGCCTGCGCCTGCGCCTGCCCTCGTGGCGCGAGGCCGACGAGCAGCCCGACCTCCTCGCGAGCGTCGCCCTCTCGCCCACGATCCCGGGCAGCGTGGTCGTCGACTACGAAGGGCTGCAGGGCTTCATGGTCAAGCACATGCGGCGTCGCTACCGCAAGCTGTGGCGCAACCAGTTCAAGGATTGGGTCCGCGAGACCTACATGTCCGAGTGGGAGCTCAACCGCCGCGCCGTGGCCATGGGCGACGCCTACGCCGACATGCTCGCGGGCGGGCGCTGGTGGGAGCGGCGCTGGTTCCACTCGCTGCCGGAGGCCAAGGGCGGCGCGCCCGAGACTCCCTACGTGCACCAGGTCGGACAGCGCACCTGCTTCCTGCGCCTCGGCCCGCTCGAGCTCTACAACGACATGCGGGCGCGCCTCGACAAGGTCGCGGTGCTGGGGGTGGACGCCGACCCCGACCGGATCTATCGCCCCCTGCACGACGTCCCCCGTCAGATGCGGGACCACGCGGCCCTGGGGCGGGTGGACGGTGACGTGCCCGCCGCCTTCGCGGACGAGGAAGACCAGGCAGCGCAGCGCCCGGAGGTGGCGATCGCGACGCCCACCCCCCTGGGGGCGACGCTCGAGTTCACCCCCCAGGCCCAGGCCAGCTACGAGCGCTACCACTTCGACTTCAAGGTCCGCCCCGAGCTGCGCGCCCGCCTGCGCGGGAACCAGCAGCTCGACGGACGAGTCGGAGCGCGGGCGACCCTGGACGTGTTCTTCGGAGCGCGACGCCAGCACGTGCTCGAGGTCGAGGCCAGGGTCCGCTTCCGACCCCTGACCCGCGAGGTGCAGGCCACGATCCAGGTCGCGCTCCTCAGCTGGTAGGAGCCGCTAGACGGGGGCGCCGTCCCCGACCAGACTGGCTCCGTGCCGGCCCCGCCTCAGCTCCCGCCCGACCTCGCCCAGCGCTACCGCATCGTCGGTTCGCTGGGCGCGGGCGCCATGGGCACCGTCTATCGCGCTCAGGACCTGCGCGCCGGCCGCGAGGTCGCGCTGAAGCTGCTCAACGCGACCGGCGAGGCGCAGCGGGCGCGCTTCCAGCGCGAAGGCGAGATCACGGCGGGGCTGGTTCATCCGCACGTGGTGCGGGTCTTCTCGAGCGGCGTCTCGGGGCAGGTGCCCTGGCTGGCCTACGAGCTGGTGCCCGGGGCGCGGCCCCTCGACGTGGCCTTCGAGGGCTTGGACCTGCGGGCCCGGGTCGCGTTGCTGGGCGAGGTCGCCGAGGCCCTGGCCTACGCCCATGAGCGCGGGGTCGTGCACCGCGACGTCAAGCCGGAGAACGTGCTGGTGGACATCAGCGGGCGCGCGCGGCTGAGCGACTTCGGCCTGGCGAAGGCCCTCGACACCGAGCGCCTGACCAAGACCGGCGCGCTCTTGGGGACCCCGGCCTTCATGGCCCCCGAGCAGGTCAGCGGCGCCAGCGCCGCAGGGGCGCCCGCCGACGTGTGGGCCCTGGGCGTGATCCTCTACCTGGCCCTGACCGACGCGCTCCCCTTCGAGGGCGAGAGCCTGATCCAGCTCGGAGCGCGGATCTGCCAGGGCGACTTCCAGCGGCCACGCGAGCGCGACCCCAAGCTGCCGCGCGAGCTGGAGGACGTCTGCCTGCACGCGCTCCAGCTCGACGCGGGGGCGCGCTACCCCGACGCCGGAGCCTTCGCCGCCGACGTGCAGGCCTGGCTGGCCGGGCGCCGTCCAGTGGCCTCGAGCACGGCGGTCGGCGGCGCCCTGAGGTCCGAGCGACGCCGCGGCGCGGCCCTGGGGGCGGGCCTCGCGGCGCTGCTCGGGCTGGGAGCGCTCGCCTTCGTCGCGGCCGACTCGCCGGGCGCGGGGCAGGACGCCGCCGCGGGGACCCCCAGCGCGACCCGCGGGCCGACCCGCGCAGAGCTGAGCCCCCTGGAGCGGCTGCGCCGTCTGGCTCGGCTCGAGCAGCCGGCCGAGGTCGCGCGCCTGCGCGCCCTCGGGCAGGAGTCCGCCGAGGTCCGCGCGTTGGCCCGCGAGCTGGCGCAGGCGCCGCTCTTCAGCCTGGAGCCGCCGGGGCGCGGAGAGGCAGCGGTGGCCTTCTGGGAGCAGCAGCTGGTCGTAGCCCGCAGCGGGTTGCTGTGGTTCGACTCGAGCCGGCTGAGCGAGCCGACGCGGGTGCTGGAGCTGCCCCACTCGACCCTCTCGCTGGTCTCCCTGGGCGGGGGCGCCTGGCTGACGGACGGACCCGCGCTCTACGACCCCGCGCGGCCTGACGAGCTGCGCACGCCCCTGGGCCCGCGCAAGGAGCGCGCCCTGTGGCTGGTGGCCGCGACTCCGCGGGGGCGCTGGCTGGCAGCTGGGATCGGGGCGGAGGTCGTCCTGATCGACGGCGAGACGCTGAAGCCGACCGGGCCGAAGCTGTCCTTCCACCCGGACCCCGCCCAGGCGCTCGCCCTCGACCCCCGCGGGGAGCTGCTCTTCGTGGGTGGGGGGCAGCGCCTCGACAGCGGTCGGGCCGGCAACCCGGGCTTCGTGCGCGCCTATCGAGTCCCCAGCCTCGAGCTCGCCTGGGAGGCGGTCGCCCCGCCGCGCGTCGAGTCGCTCCTGGCCTTCGACGAGGCGCTGGTCGTCGGCTGCACCGCGGGCGACCTGTTCGAGCTCGATCGCGGCGGGGGGCGGGGGCGGGTCTACGTGGCGCCGAAGGAGACCATGAGCCGGCGCTCGGACGCCCAGTTCCGGATCGCGCGCGCGCACCAGGGCACGGTCTGCGACCTGCAGCGAGCGCCCGATCCGAGGCTGCTGGTGTCTGGGGCTCGCGAGCCCGGGCTGGAGGGGGCGACGAGCGAGATCCGGCTCTGGGACCGCGGCAGCGGCGAGCAGATCGGCTGGCTGCTGATCAAGGGGATCGCCGTCACCTCGGTCGCGCTCGACCAGGAGCGGCGACTGGTCGCTGTCGGCGCGCGCGGCGGCGCGGTGCAGCTCTGGTCCCTCGACGCGCTCGAGAGCGCGAGGTAGCGGTGTCGACGCAGGCGGAGAACGAGCGGCTGGCGCGGGCGCTGCACGCTGAGGGGCTGGTCCCCTTGCCCGAGCTCCAGCGGCTGCTGGCGCAAGCCAACGCGAGCGGGCGCCCCTTGGGCGCGCTCCTGACTCATCGTGGCCGGCTCTCGCCGGCCGACCTGGCTCGCGTGCGCGCGGGGCTGGCTGCCCAGAGCCTGGACGGCGCGAGCCCGAGCGGGGAGTCCTACGTCCGCCCGCCCACCCGGGGAGCCGTCTCTCCGCCCAGCGAGGGCTACCCTCCTGCCGCTCACCGAGCCAACTGGACGCCTGGGAGCGGCGTCGCGCCGGGAGGCGGCGCGTTCACCCCGCCTGAGCGCGGCGCCCCCGTCCTCCCCAGTCGCCGCGGCGCGCTGGCCCCGGGGACCCTGGTCGGCGACTACCGCGTGCTGGGTCGGCTCGGCGCCGGGGGCATGGGCACGGTCTACCGCGCTGAGCAGGCCCAGACCGGAGCTCCGGTCGCGCTCAAGGTCATGAAGCGCGGCAGCCTGGGCCCGCGCGAGGAGCGCTTCCGCCGCGAGGGCGAGGCGCAGGCCCGCGCGGACACGCACCCCAACGTGGTCCGGGTCCGCTCGGCGGGCGAGGCGGGCGACCTGCTCTACCTGGCCATGGACCTCTGCGAGGGCGGAGACTTCGAGCAGCTGCTCGAGCGCGAGGGGCCGCTCGATCCTGAGCGCGCGCGCGAGGTCGTGGCCGCCCTCGCCGACGGGCTCGCCCACGTCCACCAGCAGGGCGTGCTGCACCGGGACCTCAAGCCGGCCAACGTGCTCTTCGACCAGGCGGGCGTGCCCAAGCTCGTCGACTTCGGCCTGGCGCGTGTCAACGACGCGCAGACCTTGACCAAGACCGGCGCGCTCCTGGGCACGCCGGCCTACATGGCCCCCGAGCAGGTCAAGGGCGACAACCGCGCCCTCGACGAGCGGGTCGACGTGCACGCCCTGGGCCTGATCCTGTTCGAGGCTCTGACGGGAGCGCGGCCCTTCGCGGGGGAGAGCCAGATCGGGCTGCTGCGCGCGATCCTTCAGGACGAGGCGCCCTCGGTCCGGAGCCTGCGCCCCGAGGTGCCGCTCGACCTCGAGCGGATCGTGGAGCGCGCCCTGGCCAAGGACCCCGCGCACCGCTTCCCCGGCGCGGCAGAGCTCGCCAAAGCGCTGCGCACGGGCGAGTCGGGGCCCCGGCCGCCCAGCCTTCGCCGGCGCCAGTCCGTGCTGCTGGGCGTGGTCGGCGCCCTCGCCCTGGGGGTGCTCGTGGCCGCCCTGGCGCTCGCGCGTCAGGGTCGCAGCGCGGGCCCAGCCGCGGCGGGCAGCTCGCCGACCCCGAGCGCGGTGGCGAGCGCTCCGCCCGAGCGCCGCGCCCTCGAGCTGGCCGAGGTCCGCCGGCTGCCGAAGCCCGCCCAGCCAGCCGCCTTGGCTCGCCTGATCGCGGCGGGGAGCGAGGCAGAGGGCGCGCGTCAGCTCGCGCGTGAGCTGGCGCGGGAGCCCTTGGCCAAGCTCTCGCTGGGCGCGGGCCAGGTTCTGGTCGGCTTTCACGAGGGCCAGCTGGTGGTCGCCTGCGCGCGCCAGCTGAGCTGGTGGGATCCGAGCGCCCTCGCCGGCGAGCCCCTGCGCGCCGTCGAGCTGCCCCACTCCGCGTCCGGCCTGGTCCCCTTCGGCGCTGGCGGCTGGCTGGTGGACGGACCCGCGCTCTGGGACCCCGTCCACGGCGAGGTCCGCAGCGTGAAGCAGGGCGCGACCTGGCCCAAGCACGCCACCTTCCCCGCCGCCTCCGCGGACGGGCGTTGGCTGGCCGGCGCCCGCCCCCGCTGGCTCGCCCTCTGCGACGGCGCGCTGCTCGAGCCGGTGGGGCAGCCCCTGACCTGCGCCCAGCCGCTCGAGTCGTTGGTCTTCGACCCGCGCGGCGAGCTGCTCCTCGCCGGCGGCGGCCCTCGCCTCGACAAGAGCGCGGGTCGAGGCGGCTACGTGCGCGCCCTGCGCGTGCCCTCGCTGGCGGAGGCCTGGCGCGTCCAGGCCCCGCCCCGGGTCGAGGTCCTGCTCGCGCAGGAGGAGCGAATCCTGGTCGGCTGCACCCTGGGCGACCTGATCGAGCTCGACCGCGCGGGGCAGCGGGTGCGCGCCTTCGCGGCGCCGGCCGAGTCGCTCGGGCGAGGCGCGGCCGACTTCGCCTCGCGCAAGGGCGTCGGCCACCGCGGCTGCCTGACGGCGCTCTGGGCCTCGCGGGACGGGAAGCTCCTGGTCAGCGGCGCCCGCGACCCCAACCCCGGCGGCGCGCTGACCGAGGTCCGCCTGTGGGACCTCAGCAGCGGCGAGCACCTCGGCTGGCTCGAGCTCGAGGGCTTCACCCTGGCGGGGCTGGCGGTCGACCCCGAGCGCCGGCTGCTCGCTCTGGGCGGGCGCGAGGGCTCGCTCCAGCTCTGGTCGCTGGACGCGCTCGAAACCGAATAACTACGCGACGGGTGTCCCGCGCATCCACTGCCTATAGTGGGTTCGTGCTCGAACGAGGGCATAGGGTGTCGGTCAAATCACCTGCCGGTGAGAGCGTCGGGGACTACGAGGTCCGCGGCGTGCGAGGTAAGGGCGGGCAGGGGACCGTCTACATGCTCCGCGCGCAAGACGGGACCCCGGCGGTGCTCAAGCTGCCGACCTCCCGCGGGCGCCTGGGGGCCGAGATCGAGCTGCGGATCCTGCGCACGCTCCCGCCGCACCCCAACCTGGTCCGGCTGCTGGGGACCGCCGAGGTCGAGGGGCGCGAGTGCGCGGTCTTCGCCTGGGGCCACCCCAACCCCTACCAGCGGCTGAACGCCCCCGGCATGGAGGGCGCGACCAAGGCCTACCAGGGGCTGGGCCGCAAGACGCCGCTGCCGGCCACGACCGCGATCGAGATGATCCACGAGCTGCTGGCGGCCCTCGAGCACCTGCACCGCTACAGCTTCGTGCACGGCGACATCAAGACCGCCAACGTCCTGATCGAGCTCGACACGACCCGGACCGACGTCAAGAACGAGCGCTACTTCGACCTGATCCAGCGGCGCGCCTACCAGGCGATCCTGGCGGACTTCGGCAGCGCGCGCAGCCTGACCTTCCTGCGCGAGCGGACCGACGCCGGCCAGCGCATGGCCCCCGACGAGTTCACGCCGGTCTACGCGCCGCCGGAGGTGTTCCTGCCCGAGCCCTTCCACTCGGGGCAGCCCGTCGACGTGTATCAGCTCGGCGCGGTGCTCTACGAGTGGCTCACGGGCAACCTCCCCTACGACCACATCGTGCCGGGGATCGGCATGAAGGGCTTCAGCGAGGAGCTGATCGAGCTCAAGCGGGACGAGGCCAGCGGCAAGGTGCGCTGCGTGGACGAGCAGCGGCTGCGCACGGCCCGCCAGCAAGACGTGGTGTTCGCGGAGAAGTTCGCCAGCCAGCGGCTGCGCGAGCGCTTCTCGGAGGACGTCGAGCACCTGATCAAGCTCATGACCCACCCCGACCCCAGCCAGCGGCCCAACGTGCCGACCCTGCGCCGGGAGGTGATCAAGCGCTTCGGGCTCGTCCCCCCGCAGCGGCGCTCGAGCAAGGGGCGGGTCCAGCTCTCGGTGTGGAACCCGCGCTGGCACCTGACCCGCGACAACCGGCTGGCCGAGGCCGGCCGGATCGGCGACGACGCGCGCGGCGTGCGGCGGACCGCCAACTACCGCCGCCAGCGCCTGCAGGCCGACGAGGAGCTGAAGGCGGCCACGGGAGCTGTCACTCCGCGCGCCAGCGGCGGCCGCCCGGCCTGGGAGCCCGTCAGCAGCAAGCGGCGGCGCCCGCCGCCCCCCTCGCGCCGGCCCGCGCCCCCGCCGCTCGAGGAGGCGCAGGACGCCGATCAGGTGGAGAGCTTCCGGGTGGTGCTGGTCGACGACGACCGGGTCGCGCTGGCCGTGCTGGGGCGCTCGCTGCGCAAGCGCGGCCTGCGCCTGCGCACCTTCCAGGACCCCGAGTCCGCCCTGGAGTCGCTGATCCGCGACCAGCCCGACGCCGCGATCGTGGACATGCAAATGCCCGGCATGAGCGGCATGGAGCTGATCGGCCGCCTGCGCCGGCGCCTGAACGGGCTGCCCTTCCCCATGATGGTCCTGTCCTCGGTCGAGGAGGAGGACGTCCTGCGCGAGGCCTACCGGCTGGGGGTCAAGGACTACCTGGTCAAGCCGGTCACCGAGGCCGAGCTGCTGGTCAAGCTGCAGCAGGCGGTCTCGGCGACCGAGTTCGACGGCCGCGGCGCGATCCCGCGCGAGCTGAACGGCTTCGAGCTGATCGAGGAGCTGCGCCGCAGCGCGGTCGGGGTCGTGTTCCGCGCGGCCGACACCTGGGACCGCTACCCCGACGTGGTCAAGGCGCTCAAGGTGATCCGCCCCGAGCTCGTCGGCGACAGCGACCCCTTGCTCCGCCTGCGCCGCGAGATCGACGTGCTGGCGAGCTGCGACCACCCGCACCTGGTCAAGATCCGCGAGGTCGGCATGGAGGGGCGGCTGCTCTTCTATGTCGCCGACGAGATCCCCGCCGACACCCTCGGCCACCGCCTGCGCGAGCTGGGCCGCTTCGACCGGCGCCAGGTCAGCGACCTGTTGCGCGAGCTGGCCAGCGCGCTCGGCTACCTGCACGAGCGCGGGATCGTGCTCGGCGACCTCTCGCCCGAGGGGGTCGGCGTCGACGGGCGGGGACGGTTGCTGATCTGCGAGCTGGACGGGGCCCGCCGGCTGGAGCCCGTCCTGCGCGGGGACGAGCCGCCCCTGCCGCGCACGCGCTACACGGCGCCGGAGCTGTTCCGGGACGACCCTCGCCTCGACTTCGCGGCGGACCTCTACTCGCTCGGCGTGATCGCGCTGGAGTGCTGGGCTGGACGACCGGCCCTGCGCGACCGCCGCACGGGCCAGATCGACCTCGACCGGCTCGCGGAGGGGCTGCCGGGGCACATGCGCGACATGCTGGCGGCCCTGATCTCGCAGCGCCCGCAGCAGCGGCCGAGCGCGCACGAGGTGGTCCAGACCCTCCAGGAGGCGCTCGCGTGAGCAGCCGGCTCGGCCCGGCCCTGCTGGCGACGCTGTGCGCGCTGGGCTGGCCCGTCGCGGGCGCGCCGGACCGGCCGCGCGAGATCTACTTCAGCGAGCTGCGCAAGGAGGACCCCCGCCTGGCGCGGACCTGGCGTCAGGCCATGGCCGCCCTGCGGGCGGACCCGGCCCGCGCGCACGAGGCGCTGAGCGCGTTGCTGCGAGGCGCCTCGGCGCCGAGCGGCGCGAGCTGGCTGGTCGAGGTCGCCGGACCCGAGGGCGCCGAGGGGGTCCACGCTCGAGTCGAGCGGCGCCGCTCCCTGCGGGCCGCGCTCCTGGCGACGCTCGCGGAGCTGGAGGCCCCGGCGCGGGCCGCGCTGGCCAAGGAGCAGCAGGCCGCCGCCGAGCTCGCGCTCCGCAGCCAGGCGCCGCCCGACGCGCTCGGGCTGCTGCAGCGCTTCCCCCTCTCGCAGGCCGGCGCGGACGCGCTGCTCCGCCTCTGGGCTCGGGCCTGCGAGGCCGGCGACCTCCCCGCCCGCGCCGAGCTGAGCCGCTGGGCGCGCGCCTGCCACCCGGGGCTCGAGCTGCCGGCGCCGCCGACCTCTCCCCGCGGCGAGCCCGCGCCCGCCGCGGAGTCGAGCGAGCTCGAGCTGCTCGCCAACCACGCCCTCCAGCCCGGCGGCCGGCTGGGTGCGCCCTTCTCCCCCTGTCAGCCGAGCCTCGTCGCGGGGCGGGTCGTGGTCGCCGACGGCGGGCGCGTACACGTGTTCTCCGCGCGGGGCGAGCCGGTCGGGGCGCTGCCCCTCCTGCCCAAGGCGGCCAGCGGCGGCCCCGACCGCAGCGCGGCCTACGTGGGGCGGATCGCGAGCGCCAACGGCGTGGCCTTCGCGCCCCTCCTCCTGCCGGGTCCCCTGGCGCCGGCCCGCAACTCGCCCAGCCGGGACGACTCCTTCGCGGGGCGCTACCACTCCCTGGTCGCCTTCGACCCGCTCTCCTGCCGGATCCTGTGGTGGGACGGAGACCCTGGCCCCCACGGCGCGGGGCCCCCGGGCTTCGGCGAGCGGCCGGAGCTCGCCAAGCGGCTGCGCCGCGCGCACGCCCTGGCCTGCGCCGCCGGTCCTCGCCGGGTCTACCTGGCCTACACCGTGCCGGGGCGGGACTCGGCGCTCTACGTGATGGCCTTCGCGCGGCGCGGCGGGCGGCAGGCCCTGGAGCTGGTGCCGGCCTGGGACGAGCCGACCTACCTCCTGACCGCCGAGCGCCAGCAGGGCGACGCGGCCGACCTCCTGATCGCGCCCGAGATCAGCGCGACCCTGCGCCTCGACCCCGAGGCGGGGCTGCTCGTGACCAGCGACGTGGGCGTGGTCGCGGCGCTCTCTCCCTGGGACGGGAGCGTGCGCTGGCTGAACAAGCTGGAGCCCGGGAACATGCACCAGGAGTCGCCGGCCCAGCCGGCCTTCCTGGCCGAGGGGGCGCTCTACGCCATGGCCGACGGGCAGCTCTACCAGCTCGACGCCCAGCTCGGCGCGCCGCGCTGGGTGCAGCCCGTGGGGGCCACGACGCGCCTGATCGACTGGCCGGGGACGGCGGTGGCCGCCTACGGCCGCCGGCGCGCCTTCGGCCTCGACGCCGAGGGGCAGACCGTGCTCCGCCGCTTCCTGCGCAGCCGCGACGACTTCTCCTGCGTCGGCCGGATCGCCCGCCGCGGCCGCCACCTCTTCGTCCCCCGCTGGCGCCGCGGACCCGGCGGACGGCTCGAGGTGATCGACATCGCCCAGGGGCAGGGCTGGACCAGCCTGCAGACGATCGAGGTCCCCAAGGTCGAGGGCCCCTTCAACGTCGAGCTGATCCCGGGCGGCGTCGTGGCGGCCGCCGCGCGGCGAGTGGTGTTCTTTCGCCTCGGGGAGCCGCGATAGGCGCAGGCGCATCGCTTCGACTCCACTCCGGCCAGTGGGCGGGCGCCGCGAAGGAGAGGCAGACGTGGACAGCAGCGGCGAGTTCTCGCTCGGTGAAGAGGCGGCGTTGGCGTTCATTGATGGAGCTATCGCGCCCTTCGACGTGCGGCTGTGCGCTCTCCTTGGGCTGAGCGAAGCACGGGCCGGTCTGCCTGCTCCCCCTCGAGTGTTCACCGATCTCGACAAGGGAATGGCGCTCGAGTCCGGCAAGGACCTCCTCCTGCCGCTGCTAGGGCGGCTGCACGACCGAGCGGTCTCCCTCCCGCCCTATGCGCTCTTCTCTGCTTCGCTCGAACTACTGGAGAGCGGCGGCCAGCGCTGCTCGGAGCCTGTCCAGCGCCTGCTCGACGGACTCGAGGGCTACTTCGACCTCCGCACCTCCGTCACCGCGGTCGAGGTTCGTGACGCCTTCGAAGCGGAGCACGCAGACTTCCATTCACCCTCCGCTGCTGTGAGCGGATTGCTCATGGCAGCCCACGCTGTGTGCTGCCAAGGGCTCAGCCTGGACGAGGCTCCCGAGTCGGAGCGCATGATCCTGCACTTTGGGGACGCGCTAGCCCAGCGCAGGGACCGCGCCATGTGGTCGGCCAAGGGCCCGCTGGAGAGCCTGTCGTGGACGTCGAGGGGGTTCGACGAGGTCGCGAGGTCTTGGGCCAAGGAGTCGCAGCTCGACCTCGCCGCTGTCGTTGAGCACTTAGATCGTGCAGCGCGCCGCGCAGTCTGCGGCCTGCTCGTGCGGATCGGGCGCTCGATCTAGCCGAGCAGCGAGAGCGCGTCTTCCAGGGCGCGCCGGACGGACTTGCTCTTCTCCCGCTCCAGGCGCGCCGCGAGGTGGGGGCGCGCGTGCTCGACGCCGCGGCTGGCGAGCCAGCGGGCGGCTTGCTCGCGGGTCGCGCCCCGGCGCTCGTCGAGGGCTGCGATCAGGTCGTCGTCGATCTCGGCGCCGCGGGCGTCGAGGACGTGCTGCGCGAGGGCGCGGGCGCGCTTGCCCGAGGAGAGGCCGAGGGTCAGCAGGCAGGGCGCGAGGGCCTCGGGGAGGGGGTCGAGCAGCTCGAGCACCTGGCGCAGCTCGGCGAGCAGGCTGACGGTCCAGCTGCCGACGGCGGCCCCGAGGCCGGTGGTCAGGGCGTCGACCACCAGGCCGGGGTGCTCGGCGTAGTAGCGCGCGCCCTGCCAGCGCTGGACCGAGAAGGGGCGCCCGAGCGAGCACTGGGGCTCGAGCCCCCAGCGGCCGACGGTCTCGGGCGGCTGACCGGCGTGGTGGAGCGCGTCGGCGGCGGCGCGCAGGCAGGGCTCGACGCCGCGCGCCTCGAGGTGGGCCAGGACGTATTCCTCGGCCAGCCCGCGCCAGCGGCCGGCGTGGTCGTAGCGGACCAGGTAGGCCGCGCGGAAGGCGTGGGCCAGGGTCACCCCTTCGCTGGCCAGCCAGGGCAGCAGCCGGTCGGTGTCGTCCATCAGCGCGGCGAAGAGCGCGGGGGGCGGCTCGGGCAAGGCGGCCCAGGGCATGGGCTGGGTGAGGCGGGTCCAGACGGCCTCGAGCTCGGGGGGCGGGACCTCGGCGTCGGCGAAGGCCTGGGCGAAGGCGGCCCGGGCGGCGAGGCCGGCGGGGGCGAGGTGCTCGGCCGGGGCGGCGACGAAGGCGGGCTCGAGGGCGCGGGCCTCGATTCGCTCGAGGCCGGCCTCGGCGGCGCGGCGGACTTGCTTGGCCCGGTCGGCCATACGGACCTGGAGCAGCCGCTCGAGGCGCGGGTCGTCGGGGCTGCACTCGGACGAGAGCAGCTCGACGGCGTGGGCCCGCTCGGCGGCGGTGCGGCTGGAGAGGAAGCGCTCGACCTCGGGACGGGCCGCCTCCCAGTCGCGCCGGAGGAGGGGCTGGGCGGCCTGGCGCAGGCGCGCCGCGCGGGCGACGCCGCAGGCGGCCAGCTCGGGCCACAGCCCGGCCAGGGGGAGGTTGAGGCGCTCGAGCAGCGCGACCCGCGCGGCGCGCTCGTCGGCGTGGCCCTCGAGGAGCGCGGCGCGGAGGAGCTCCTCGTAGTCCTCGGCGAGGCGCTGGCCGACGTCGTCCATGCCACCCAGGACCTGGCCGAGGCGGTGGTTCGAGCGCCACCAGGCCCGCAGCAGGCGCGCCGGCTGGTCCGCGCAGGCCGCGAACTCGCAGGTCGCCTCCAGCTGCGCGAAGCTGAGCGCGGTCCGGGCTCGTTGGCTGCTCCATACGCTCGGCTGGGCGCTGCTCGACTCCCAGAGCAGGACCGCGAGCCAGGCCGGAGCGGCCTCGCTCAGCTGCGCTCGCGGGGCGAGGGCGGCCAGGAACACCAGGCCCAGGCGCAGCAAGGCGGGGGGCGGCAAGTGAGGCGTCGAGGCGCGCAGGTCGCGCTCGCGCAGGTGCCCGGGGTAGTCGCCCAGCTTGAGGCCGAGCTGCTCGGCGGCCTGGGGCTCTTCGACCAGCTGGTCGAGGATCCAGGCCTCCCCGCCGTCGCGGACGAAGCCGAGCGCGGGGCCAGCTCGCAGCGGCCCGAGGCCAGCGAGCTCTCGCTCGAGCGCGGAGAGCGCGGCCGAGGGCAGCTCGACGGGGACCGTGGGGTCGATCCGTCCCATCAGCTCGACCCAGGGCGGGAACTTCACCCCGGCGTCCGCGAGGCGGCCTTGCAGGCGGGCGAGCGCGGCTTGCGCCTCACCGTCGCCGAGCGCCGCTGCTCGCTCCAGTCGCCTCAGTCGCTCGTCACCCATGAGTGCGGATCGTACCTCCATTGGCGAGTAGACTCCCGGGTTCATGGAAGCGCTGGTCACGGGGGCAACTGGGTTCATTGGCAGCTGGATCGCGCGGACCCTGGTCGAAGAGGGTTGGACGGTCCGCTGCCTGGTGCGCGAGAGCTCGCCTCGCGAGCAGCTCGAGGGCTGCGCGGTGACCTTCGTGGAGGGCGACCTGCGCGACGAGGCCTCCCTGCGCGAGGCGGTCCAGGGCTGCGACGCCGTGTTCCACGCCGCGGCCTACTACGCGCTCTGGTCGAGCGACCCCAGCGCCTTCGTCGAGATCAACGTCGAGGGCACGCGCCGCGTGCTCGCCGCCGCCAAGGAGGCGGGCGTCGGCCGCGTGGTCTACACCAGCAGTGTGGCCTGCATCGGCCAGGCGCCGCCGGAGGGCCTCGCCAACGAGGACACCGTCGCCAACGAGGACGACCTCTGCGGCGACTACAAGGTGACCAAGTTCCAGGCCGAGCAGCTCGCCCTCGAGGCGGCGGCGGCGGGTCAGGACGTGGTGATCGTCAACCCGAGCTCCACGATCGGGCCGGGGGACGTCAAGCCGACCCCGACGGGCAAGATCCTGGTCGACTTCCTGAGCGGGAAGATGCCCGCCTACCTCGACACCGGGCTCAACTTCGTCGACGTGCGCGACGTGGCGCGCGGGCACCTCTTGGCCTTCCAGAAGGGCCAGCGCGGCCGGCGCTACATCCTCGGCAACCGCGAGGGCAACAAGAGCCTGCACGAGTTCCTCGTCGCCGTGGGCGAGGTCACCGGCAAGCGCCCGCCCCGCTTCAAGATCCCCTACGGCGTGGCCTACATGGCCGGCGCCGCGAGCACCTTCTGGGCCGGCCTGACCAAGCAGACCCCGGGCGTGCCGCTCAACGGGGTCAAGATGGCCAAGCACCGGATGTTCTTCGACCCCTCGCGGGCGATCGAGGAGCTGGGGCTGCCTCAGACGCCGCTCGCCACGACCCTCGCCGACGCGGTGGCCTGGTTCCGCGAGCGCGGCATGGTCCCCGCGCAGGCTTGAGCGCGGGGACGCGGCGAGCGTGAGGCTGGACCCTTGGCGCGCCCTGGCCCGGGCGATCGCGGCCCGCCCGCTCGCGGTGGCCGCCGTGGGGGTGCTGGTGTGCGTCCTGGCGGGCGCCTTCGCCAGCCAGAACCTGGGCTTCAAGACCTCGCGCATCGAGCTGACGGGCGCGGAGCTCGACTTCGCGCGCCGGCACCTCGAGCTGGAGGCCGAGTTCGGGGATCTGAACCGGATCGTGGTCGCGGTCCAGGGCGAGCCGAGCCGCTGTCGGGCCTACGCCGACGAGCTGGCCGCGCGCGTGCGCGCTGACGAAGAGCACTTCCGCGGCGTGTTCGCGCGCCTCTCGCCCGCGGACCTCGGGCCTCAGGCGCTGGTGTTCCTGCCCCCCCAGCAGCTGACCGAGGCGGCGGGGACCCTCGAGCGGCTGGGCCCCGAGCTGCGCGCCGGCGCCCTGGCCGGGAGCCTGGGGGCGCTCGCGGCCGAGCTGCGCTGGCGCCTCGACGACCCCGAGGCCGAGCAGGCCAGCGAAGCGGGCGCGCTGGGTGAGCTCGCGCCGCGCCTCCTGCAGGACACCGCGCGGGCCCTGCGCGGAGAGCCGGTCCGCGAGACGCCGCTGGATCGGATCCCGGCCCTCGACGAGGAGGGCTACACCTGGGGCGCGGACGGGCGGACGCTCCTGGTGCTGGTCGCCTTCCGCGAGGAGGGCAGCGCGCTCGACCCGCGCACGGCGGCCGTCGAGGCGCTGCGCGGGCTGGTCGCCGAGCTGGCCCCCGCCAACCCCGAGCTGAAGGTCGGCCTGACCGGCAAGCCGGTGCTCGAGGTCGACGAGATGAAGACCTACGAGGCCGACTCGCTGCGCGCGAGCCTGGTGGCGCTGATCGGAGTGACCCTGCTCCTGGTCCTGGCCCTGCGCCGGCTGAGCGCGCCGCTCCTGGTCGGCTTCTCGCTCGCGCTCTCGGTCGCGCTGACCCTCGGCCTGGCGGCGCTGTGGCCCGGGCACTTGAACCTGATGGCCGTGGTGTTCGTGATCGTCGTGATCGGCCTGGGCGTCGACTTCGGGATCCACCTGATCGGCCGCTACGACGAGGCCCGCCGCGCCGGGAGCCCTCCGGCCGATGCGATCACGACCGCCCTCGGCAAGACCGGGCCGGCGGTGGCCGCCGGGGCCGCGACGACGGCCGGCGCCTTCTTCGGCGCCATGACGACCGACTTCAAGGGCCTGCGCGAGTTCGGCGCCGTCGCCGGGCTAGGGGTGCTGGCCTCGGTCGCGGTCATGCTGAGCGTCCTGCCGGCGCTGGTCCTGAGGATCGACCGGCGAGACCCCGGGGCTCCGCGACCCTCTCCCTTCGCGGGCCTCGACCGGCTGACCCACCGTCGACCGCGCCTGATGCTGGCGGCGATCGCGCTGCTCAGCCTGGGCGCCGCCTGCGCGCTGCCCTACCTGCGCTACGACGCCAACCTGCTCGAGATGCAGGACCCCCAGCTGGACTCGGTCCAGCTCGAGCTGGCGCTGCTCGAGGACCAGCGCCTGACGAGCCTGTTCCTCGCTCACGCGACCAAGGACCTGAGCGAGCTGGCCGAGGTCAGCTCGCGCGTAGGCGCGCTCCCCGGCGTCCGCAGCGTCCAGAGCGCGCTGAGCGTCTACCCCGCCGACGCCCAGGAGCGGCTCGGCCCAGCCCGACGAGTGCAGACGCTCTTGCGCGCGGCGCTCCAGCCGCCGCCGCCGCCCTCGACGCCGGCGGCGATCGCGCGCTCGCTCGAGGCCCTGGACGAGGCCTTGAGCGACGGGCTCGAGCAGGCCGTCGCCAACGACCTCGGCGAGGCGATCCGGCGCCTGGAGGAGCTGAGCGACCTCTGCGGCGCCGCGCAGGAGGCCCTCGCGGCGGGCGCGCCCGACGCGGCGCTGAAGGACTACGACCGACGCCTGGGCGAGGCGCTGCAGCGGCGG
>MDTG01067995.1_pt1 | contig 28806 bp, 31 predicted proteins | sample 811421 | NCBI WGS metagenome assembly MDTG01 (sample SAMN05326645, study PRJNA326480) | marine metagenome | isolation source: seawater | place: Pacific Ocean: South East | collected 2011
AGCTGCAAATCTTTTTGCAAAACATTCGGCCTGATTTTTTCTTTTATCACAAATGTTTATTTCAAATTTAGTAAAAAGTTTTTTTTTAAACTTTTGATTTTTTTTAATATTTTTTTTTATTCTAACCGTATTTACTATGTCGGTGCCTATACCAAATATATTCATTTACTTATTATTTTTTTAAATTTTTTAATACAATCTTTTATACCAATAAAAATTGACTCTCCAATTAGAAAATGTCCTATATTAAATTCGGCTATACCCTTTATTTTTGAAATAATTTTAGCAGACACAAAAGTTATACCGTGACCAGCATGAACTTCTAATCCGATTTTATTTGCATAATTTACAGCCTTTTTAAGTTTTTTAAATTCTTTTACATAATTTTTATTCTTATTAATTATATTACAAATTTTGCCAGTGTGTAATTCTACACAGTCTGTGTTAAGGATTTTAGAAATTTTGATATCAGATATTTTTGGTTCTATAAATAAACTCGTTCTTATTTTATTTTTTTTTAATTTACTAATCATGTATTTTAAAAAGTAATGATTTTTTTTTAAATTTAACCCGCCCTCTGTTGTCCTTTCTTTACGCTTTTCCGGTACAATACATACGAAGTCCGGTTTATTTTTTATTGAAATTTTTAACATTTCTTTAGTTGCGGCCATTTCAAGATTTAAAGGAATCATTAATTTCTTTTTTATATTTTTTAAATCATCATCATTTATATGTCTCCTATCCTCCCTCAAATGTATAGTTATTGAATCTGCACCATGTTTTTGTGCTAATAAAGATGCTCTTAGGGGGGTTGGATAACTTTCACCTCTTGCATTTCTTACAGTTGCTACATGATCTATATTAACCCCTAATTTTGGAAATTTCATTATAGATTTCTACTTCCAGGTTTATTGGGTTTAATTTTTTTTAAATTTTCTGGTAAATTATTTGAGTCATAAGTAGGTATTTTTATTTTTACTTGTGATATAATTTTTTTATCACTTAATGAATTTTTTTCGGATCTATCGATAAGGCATGAAAAACCAATTATCTCAGCGCCATTTTTAATTGCTAGATTTGAACACTCCATTGAGGATTTGCCTGTTGTGATAACATCTTCAACTAATAAGATTTTTTGGTTTTTTTTAATTTCAAAACCTCTTCTTAGAACAAAATTTCCATTTACCCTTTCAGCAAAAATCGTTTCTAAATCTAAAATTCTTCCAATTTCATAACCAATTATAATTCCTCCGATAGCTGGTGATAAAATTAAATCTATATTTTGGAAGTTGTTTTTAATTTTTTCTGCTAAAGATTTACATAACTCTTTTGCTTTTTGTGGTTGACTTAATAATTTTGCACACTGAATATATTTTTCACTATGTAGACCAGAAGATAATACAAAATGACCCTCTAATAAAGCATCAGTTTCTTTTAAAATTTTTAAAGACTCTTTGTATGAAATCATATTTTTTCTTTTTATGGCGAATTACTTTAAACTTTAAGTTTTGTTGTTTAATTTGACTTATCAAGTTTGTAAAGTTTTTTAAATCTTTAATTTGTATATCAAATAAAAATTGAAGATAATCTTTACTTCTTTTGGTCAGTTCAATATTGATTATATTTGCATCGTTTAAACCAATTAAGGTGCTGACCTTACCTAAAATTCCTGGTTTATGGGGGAGATCTATCGATAGAGTTGAAGTATATTCCTTACTTTTTGACTCTTTGTCTAAAAGTCTACCTTGCCAATGCTTTCTAATTGAAGCCCTGGCTTTTCCTGTCTTACTTGAAGACAACCAATGTAAGGATGGTGATACTTTTTTAGATGTTATTATTTTTATCATATCACCATTTTTAATTAATGATTGTAAAGCAGATGGTTCGCCATTAATCTCACAACTTATCGCAGTGTCACCAATTTTTGTATGAACGGCATATGCAAAATCAATTGCTGAAGCGTTTCTTGGTAGTTTGATAACAGCACCTTTTGGAGTAAAACAAAAAACATTGTCTTGGAACATTTGTAATTTTGTAAACTCAAAATAGTGTTCTGGGCTACCTCCGGTTTCAATTATTTCTACTAAATCCCTAAGCCAGTCATACTCCTTCCATGATAACTCCGAAAATCTTTCGGACGATTTATATTTCCAATGTGATGCTATACCTCTTTCAGCAAATTCATGCATTGATTTTGTTCTTATTTGTATCTCAATTCTTTTTTTCATGGGGCCTATGACCGCTGTATGAATTGATTTATACTGATTAATTTTAGGTGTCGAAATGTAATCTTTAAATTTCCCTGGTATCGCTGAATATTTATTATGAAATAAACCTAAAGAAATATAACAATCATTAATATTTTTTAAAATGACTCTAAACCCAACAATATCAGTAAGCTGTTCTAATGATATTCTTTTATTTTGCATTTTTCGCCAAATTGAGAAAGGGGTCTTTTCTCTTCCAGTTATCTCCGCATCTATATTATTCGATTTTAAAAGATCATGAAGCTCATCAGAAACTTGTTTTACTATATCTTCTCTTTTGTTTTTAATAAAAGATAGTCTTTTTAAAATTAAATTTCTCGCTTCTAAATTTAAAATAGAAAAAGATAAATCTTCAAGCTCATCTCTTATACGATTCATGCCCATTCTATCAGCTAAAGGAGCATAAATTTCCATTGTTTCTTTTGCTTTTCTAATTTTTTTATTTTCATCTTTTAAATAGTGTATTGTTCTCATATTATGAAGTCTGTCAGCCAATTTGACTAACAAAACTCTTATATCTTTCGAGGTTGCAAGAATTAGCTTTCTAAAATTTTCTGCCTTAGAATTTTCAACAGCTTTTTCCTCTAATGCTGAAATTTTAGTAACACCATCAACTAAATCGGCCACCTCTTTACCAAACTCTTTTTTTACTGTGTTATATGTTGCTTTGGTATCTTCTACAGTATCATGAAGTAATCCTGTTGTAATAGTCGCGCTATCTAATTTAAGTTCAGTTAGAATATTTGCTACGGCAATTGGATGACTTATATAAGGTATTCCTTCGTCTCTCCTTTGATTTTTATGCGCTGATAAAGCAAAATTATATGCTTTTGTAAGAGTTACAGGGTCAAAAAACCTATTATATGATTTAACTTTTTTTATTAAATCTTCGTTATTTAACATAGGTATTTATATCACTTTGTGTCAATTTTGTAATCTCATTATTAGATTTATTTAAATTTTTAATTAATTGGTCAATGTTTTTTTTGCTTTTAGGATGTATCCAATCTGGGTAAATTTCTTTTAATGGATATAGAACAAAATTTCTTGTTGAAAGATTTTTGTGTGGAATAACCAAATCCATCTTGTTAAATTTAAAATTAAGTATTTTTCCATTAAAATCAATAATGTCAATATCACATGTTCTTGGGTCATTTTTTTTTTGTCTTTTTCTTTCTAATTTTTCTTCTATAGATAATGCTAAGCCCATCAATTCTTCAGGAGTAAGACTAGTTTTGATAGATATTATAATATTAATAAATTTAGGATCATTTTTGTTTGGATATGAATAGCTCTCATAAAAACTGGATTGTCTTATTATTTCAACTTGATTAGCCTTAAAATAGGATATAGCTTTTTCAATATTTTTGAATCTGCTACCAAAACTAGATGATAAATTTGACCCTATCCCTAAAAAAATCATTATTTGTTTCTACTCAAAATTCTTGCTTTTTCTCTATCCCAGTCTTTACGTTTTTTTACAGCTCTTTTATCATAAAGTTTTTTTCCTTTTGCAATAGCAACTTCGACTTTAGCCTTACCCTTTTTAAAATATAGCTTTGTTGGTATTATTGTGAGTCCGTCTCTATTGATTTTTCCTATTAATTTATTTATTTCTTTTTTATTAAGAAGTAGTTTTCGTGAGTCCCTTGGATTATGATTGTTATAACTGGATTCTTTATACGAAGGAATATATGAATTTATTAAAAAAAGTTCACCGTTATGATCTGTTGCGTATGAATCAGTAATATTAGCTTTTCCTTCACGTAGAGATTTTACTTCTGATCCTTTTAAAACTATTCCCGCTTCAATAAGTTCATGAAAAAAATAATTAAAACTAGCCCTTCTGTTATTAGAGATAATCTTAATGCCAGTATTTTTTTTTGCTTTCATTAAAGCAATTTTGCAAATTTAAGTGCCTTTTCAACTTCTTTCTTTGTATTGTTTGTAATTTTTACAAGTGGCAATCTAACTTCATCTTGTGATAAATTTAGCAAACTAGCAGCATATTTAACTGGGCTTGGGTTGCTTTCGATAAACAAAGATTTATTAAGTGGCATCAGTTGATCATTAATTTTTTTAGCTTTTTCGTAATTTTTCGTTAAACAAGAATCTTGAAACTCAGAACATAATTTTGCTGCAACATTTGCTGTTACTGATATGCATCCTACTCCACCTTTCATATTAAATTCTAGTGCTGTACCATCTTCACCAGATAATTGTATAAATTCAGGACCCATTTTTTTTAGTTGTTGATCAACTCTACTCAAGTCTGCTGTTGCATCTTTAACTCCCACAATATTTTTTAATTCAAATAGTCTGGCCATTGTATCAACTGACATATCAATTACTGATCTAGGAGGAATATTGTATATGATAATTGGAATTCCAACTTTGTCGTTAATTGATTTATAGTGTTGATATAAACCCTCTTGTGTGGGTTTGTTGTAATATGGTGTTACAATAAGTAAAGCATCCGATCCTGCTTTTTCTGCGTGTTTAGAAAGTTCAACTGCTTCTGCTGTTGAGTTTGAACCTGTGCCTGAAATTACTGGAATTTTTCCCTTGCAACCTTTAACGGCAATTTCGATTACCTTTTTATGCTCCTCATGGTTCAGTGTTGGGGATTCTCCTGTCGTTCCAGCTGGTACGATGCCTTTGGTCCCATTTTTAATGTGATATTGAATAAGTGATTCATACTTATCTTGATCAAAGATATTATTTTTAAATGGCGTAATTAAAGCTACAATTGAACCTTTAAACATAATTATTTATATAGTAAAAAATCAACTTTTAAGAATTTTATGCATAAAAGATTAATTAGTCTAGTTATTATTTTATTTACGTTCTTACTTGCATTACCCCTATATGCAGACACAAATATAAGTATTTTACCTAAGGAAAAACCAAAAAATGTATTAAAAGCTTTTAAAAAGAAAGCTGAAACAATTCTACCCGCCAAAAAACCAGATTTTCAATCAAAAATTTTAATAAAGACAGAGAATATAATTCCGAAAATAAAACCTCAAAATAAAATTATTGATAAAAAAAAAGAGTTAAATATTAAATCTGAGAATACTAAATCTTTGAATATAAAAGTTGAAAAAGATAAGATTATAAAAGAAGTCGTAAATGAAGAAATTAAAATGACTTTTTTATTACCTGAAAAAAAACCTCTTCATTTTAAAAAAATTGTAAACAAACAAGCAGATAAATCAAAAATTCTATCATCAAGAGATTACGCTATTGCTAAAGAGGTATTTGCATTAATCGATGAAAAAAAATGGATTGCTGCTACTAAAAGTTCTAAGAGAGTAAAAAATGAAGATTTTAAAGATTTAGTAAATTGGATCTATTTAAAACAAAAAGGTAATAAAGCAACTTTTAATGATTATGTTAAGTTTATAGAAGATAATCCTAATTATCCAAGAATTGGCAGGCTACAATATCTGGCTGAGCATAAAATAAATCTTAACAATAATAGTTCGAGCAAAATAATTGGTTGGTTTGAAACATATCCGCCTGTTAGTGGATTTGGAAAAATTAAACTTGGTGAGGCATATTATAAAACTGGGGATTTTGATAAAAGTTCTGATCTTATTAAAGAGGGTTGGATTACTGCATCTTTAAGCTCGAAAGATCTTAGATACTTAAATAAAAAATATAAAAAAATTTTAAATTCAAATGATCATATAAATAGAGCTAAACATTTGGCATGGGAATATAAATATTGGGATTTAAAAAGGATTTTAAGATATCTGCCAAAAGATCAAAGGGCTCTTTATAATGCTCGTCAGATTTTAATGAGTAGCTCTTATGGTGTCGATAGCGCTATCGCAAAAGTTCCGGAAAAATTAAAATCAGACGTAGGATTAAGATATGATAGACTTAAGTGGCGAAGAAGACGAGGAAGAACTGAGTCTTCTCTAGAAATAATTAATAACGCTCCCAGTAATAAGGATGAGTTGGAGCGTGCTGACCTTTGGGCAAAAGAAAGATTAATAATAGGAAGATCATTAATTTATAAGAAAAAATATCAACAATCATACGATGTTATAAAAAATCACCAATTAGATGAAGGCCCAGAATTTGCAGAATCGGAATGGATGAGCGGTTGGATAGCTCTAACTTTTTTAAACAAACCAAATTTAGCTCTAAATCATTTTATGAATTTTTATAAAAATGTAGGCTACCCGATAAGTTTAGCAAGAGGAGCATATTGGATTGGTTTAACGTATGAAAAACTTGGTAAAAATAAATTATCTATGGACTATTACGAAAAAGGATCAAAATATTTGACAACTTATTATGGTCAATTATCATATTTAAAAATTTATCCAACTAAAACCTTTTCGCTGAAAGACAATTCATCTTACTCAAAGGATTTTGAAAAGGAGTTTAATAAAAATATTCTTGTTAAACATTTAATATTATTAAAAGAATTAAATAAAATAAAGCACGGCAAGGATATAATTAAACATTTAGCTGAAATTAATATTAATAAAGGAAGTGAAATATTAGCTGCTAAACTTGCAACTGAACTTGGAAGATATGACTACGCAATACAAATTTCAAAAAAAGCTTCTTATGAAAAAAGATTTTATAATAAATATAATTATCCAATTATAAATACTCCAAACGTAATAAATGGAAGGGGAATGCCTAATCAAGAAATTGTTTTAGCAATTACAAGACAAGAAAGTGAATTTGATCCAAAAGCAAACAGTTATGCAGGTGCAAAAGGAATGATGCAGCTAATGACGTACACGGCTAAATTGGTTGCTAAACAAATGAACGTACAATATAGTAAAAGTAGACTAACCTCTGATCCAGAATATAATATTAATTTGGGAACTTATTATTTTAATTCACTTTTAAATGAGTATAAGGAAGTTTATCCATTTGCTATCGCAGCTTATAATGCTGGCCCAAAGAGAGTTAAGCAATGGAGAAGAGGCAATGGTGATCCAAGCAAAGGAAACATAGATTACGTAAATTGGATTGAACTAATAAGATTTGAAGAAACAAGAAATTATGTACAAAGAGTTTTGGAAAATGCTAATGTCTATAGGTACATGTTAAAAGAAGAGCCGGTGGAACTAATAAATTATATTAAATAATGTTGTGGCGGTGAGAGAGAGATTCGAACTCTCGGTACGACTTTTCAATCGTACGTCGGTTTAGCAAACCGATGGTTTAAACCAGCTCACCCATCTCACCAAACTTATATGTGTATATCATTTTCAAAATATAAAGAAAACTTTTTTCTGTTCATTAAAAGTTTTAATCATTAATGCCCTAGCTATTGCAAGCATTAAAATTCCGAAAATCCAGTTCATTGCTAATAGTCCATAAAAAATATCATTAAAATAACCATCCATTATATTTAAAATTACCCAAACTATTACTAATGGAAGGAATACCATTCTAAAAAGATTTGAATAAAATATTAGAAAAGTTTTTTTTAGAGCTGTAAATAATGCATGTGATATAAAAAAAACTGGATATATAGGTCCAATAAAAGCTGCAATCTTTAAATAACTAGATCCATACTTTATTACTTCTAAATCATTCGAAAAAATATTAATTATTGTCTCGGATAATATAAAAATCAATACTCCTGAAATACACATGATAATAAAACCTAAAATTAAAGATTTAAAATATACTTCTTTTACCCTATCATATCTTCTGGCCCCATAATTTTGTCCTGCGATTGATATAACAGCAGTGTTTAATCCTATAACTGGTAGTGAAAATAAATGTTCAAATCTTATAGCTGCACCATATCCAGCTACTGCATAATCCCCAAACGGACTAATGAAAGTTAGTAGTATGTAACTTCCAATAGCAACCAAAAAAAGAGCAAAAGTTATAGGCATACTCTGATTAAGAATATTTATGAGAAAATTTCTTCTTATATAAAAATTAGAAAATCTTAGTTTTATTTTTAATTCTGTTCTATTTACTTTTAAAAATAAATATATACAGGCTAAAAATTGAATTAATACAGTGGAAATTGCTAGTCCGGCTATACCAAAAGCAGGTATGAAAAATAAACCATAAATAAAAATTGGATTCAAAATGATGTTTAAAATTACTCCAACAAATAAAACATTTCTATATGTTTTTGTGTCTCCTTGTGCATATAAAGTAGCATTAAACGATGTTAATATTAAAAAAAATATTGTTCCAATAAAAATAATATCAGTATACTTTTTAGATAAGGCGATACTATCCCCTGTACTACCCATTAGTTTAAGAATATCGTAAGAAAAATATAACCCAATTAAAGTTATAAAAATTGAAAGTAACAAGGAATAAACTATAGAGTTATATACATATATTGAGGCAGAAATTTTATTATTAGCGCCTAGAGAATTAGCTATAAGAGAATTACATCCAGCAACAATACCGATTCCTGCTGAAATTATAATAAAGTATAAAGGGAAAGCTTTTGCTAATGCAGCCAAAGCTTCATAAGATATTTTACCTGCATAAAACGTATCTACTAAATTGAATAATGTTTGAAAAAAACTTCCCATCATTGAAGGAATTGCAATTTTGATTAAAAGTTCTGATACAGGAGCGGTAGTTAAGTTTAAATTAGGTTTCAATTTTAATCCTAATAAAATTCTTTTTGAAAAATATATTTTTTTCCACGTTTTTTAGAAATCAATATTTGCTTTTGTCTCATAGAAAATCTTGCTTTTTGATTATCGGTCAAATAATCATAGCATTTTGGGCAAGTTATACCTTCTTGATATTTATTGGATTTTTTTTCATTAATTGATACAGGCTTTCTGCAACCGCTACACATTGAGTAAGTTCCAAGTTTTAGTTTGTGTTTGACTGAAATCCTATTATCAAAAACGTAGCACTCACCCCTCCATAGGCTATTTTTTTTTTTAATTTTATTTAAATAATTTAGTATTCCGCCCTTTAATTGATAAACATTCTTAAATCCCTTATTTTTTAGATATAATGAAGCTTTTTCACATCTAATACCGCCAGTGCAAAACATTGCGATTTTGTTATTTTTGTTAAATTTTTTAAGATATTTGGGAAAGTCTCTAAAATTATCTACTTTAGGATTTTCTGCCCCAGAGAAACTTCCTACTTCATATTCAAAAGGTTTTCTTACATCAATAATTCTTACATCTTTCTTCATCAACAAATTATTCCATTTGCCAGGTTCAATATAATTAGAATTTTTGTATTTAAAGATTGAACTTATACCTATAGGAACTACCTCGTTTTTAATTTTTATCTTACCTTTGTGAAAAGGTTGATAATTATTCTTAGAAATATTTAAAGAGTCAAATTTCTTTATTTTAAAAATACTTTTAATATCAGCAACTAACTTATAAACATTATTTTTTTTTCCTGATACTGTTCCATTGATTCCCTCTTTTGAAAAAATTATTGTACCTCTTAAATTATATTTAATTAACCTTGATTGAAAAATATTTTTTATTTCTTTTAGTCGTGTTAGACGTTTAAATTTATAAAATCCAAAAATATAGAACATTTAAATTTTCCTACAAATTGTTAAACCATCGCCTATTGGCAATATAGTTTTATCTACCCTATTATCTTTTTTGACAAAAGCATTAAATTTACGAATTATCTTTGTTAATCCATCAGCATTAGTAGCATCTACTACATCGCCGCGCCATAGTACATTATCAATAAGAATATAACCTTTTTTTTTTAAAATGTTCATTGAAAGGTTGTAATATTTTACATAATTCTCTTTATCTGCATCAATAAAAATCATATCAAATACTTTGTTTTCTTTTTTTAACTTTTCTAAAGTGTTTAATGCGGGACCAACTATAATATTAATATTTTTATCAAGTTTAGCTTTTTTAAAAAATTTTTTTGCTTCTTCAGAAGTTTTTTGATTTACATCTAAACACGTTATTTTGGCATTAGGTGAACAGAGCCCCATGGATAAAGCACTGTACCCTGTAAAGGTTCCTATTTCTAATATTGTATTTATATTGCAGGCCTTAATAAAAAGTTGAAAAAAATGACCTTGAGAGACAGAAATTTGCATTCTTTTAATATCACCAAGACCGTTATTGTGTTTAATAATTTCTTTTTGTACGGGATGCAATTCATAACTATGTTCAATAATATATTTTTCTAATTCGTCATCAATTTTGATATTTTTAACCATTTTTTAACTTGTTTGTTAAAATTTGATTTACTAATTTTGGATTAGCTTTTCCTGAAGAGGCTTTCATAATTTCGCCAATAAAAAAGCCGTACAGCTTTTCTTTCCCTAACTTGTACTCTTTAACCTTGTCGGCATTGTTTTCTAAAACTTTATTTATAATTTTTTTTAGCTCTTCAGGATCACTTTGTTGTTGAAGACCTTTTTCATCTATTATTTTTGATGGGTCATTTCCTGTTTTAACCATTATTTCAAAAACCTGTTTTGCAATTTTACCTGATATTTTTCCTGAACTTATATGGTTTATCAAAGATGATAGATTTTCTGGTGGTACTGGAGAATTTTTAATATCCAAGTTTTTTTGGTTTAAAACAGCAAAAAGCTCAACCATTATCCAATTTTTAGCAAGATTTATATCTGAGTTTTTTATTACATCCTCAAAATAATTTGAAATTTCTATTTCTGAAACAAGTACATTGGCCTCATAAGGTGTTAAATTGAATTTATTAATAAATCTATCTTTTTTTTGGTCAGGCAGTTCTGGTAATTTTTTTTTTAAGTTATTAATATAATCTTGTTCAATTACCAGTGGCAAAAGATCTGGATCGGGAAAATATCTATAATCATGGGCCTCCTCTTTAGATCTCATAGATCTAGTTTCATTTTTTTTTGTATCAAAGAGTCTTGTTTCTTGTTTTATTAATTGACCTGACTCCAATAATTCAACTTGTCTTTTAGCCTCAACGTCTATTGCCATTTCCATAAATTTAATTGAGTTTACATTTTTTACTTCACACCTTGTTCCAAATTTTTTATCACCTTGTTTTCTTACAGAAATATTAACATCAGCTCTCAATGAACCTTCCTGCATATTGCCATCGCAAGTGCCTAAGTATTTCATGATTGATCTAAGTTTTTTGACATAAGCGTTTACTTCTCCAGGTGATCGTAAATCAGGTTTGCTTACAATCTCCATAAGTGCAACTCCTGATCTATTTAAGTCAACAAAAGTATTATCAGGACTCAAATCATGTATACTTTTTCCAGCATCCTGTTCCAAATGTAATCTTTCTATTCCAATTTTTTTACTTCCATAAGGCATATCAAGATTAACAACACCTTCTCCAACAATAGGTTTTTTATATTGAGATATCTGGTAACCGGCAGGCAAATCTGCGTAAAAATAATTTTTTCTATCAAAGACAGATGATAAATTTATTTTTGCATTCAAACCAAGTCCTGTTTTAACAGCTTGCTCTATACAAAAACTATTTATTACTGGAAGCATACCTGGAAAAGCAGAGTCTACTAAACTAACTTGGGTATTCGGTTTGGCTCCGAATTTAGTTGATGACCCAGAAAACAATTTTGAATTTGATATTATTTGTGCATGTACTTCTAATCCGATAACAACCTCCCAACTATTTTTATTTGTTTTAATATAATAATCGAATTTTTTATTTTCCATACTTTACTCCCACCATCTTTCTAAAGATTGTTTAAATGAAATTTGTTTTTCCATTCCAAAAGCAATGTTTAGAATTGTTTGTTCATTCAATGTTTTTGAAATAATCTGAAGACCTAAAGGGTAACCTTCTTTATTGTGACCAGCAGGTATTGAGATTGCAGGCAAACCAGCTAAATTTGCTGGAACAGTAAATATATCATTTAAATACATCGATATTGGATCATTTGTTTTTTCACCAATCTTAAATGCAGAGCTTGGTGTAGATGGAGTTAATATTGCATCAACATTTTTAAAACATTCATCAAAATCATTTTTAATCAAATTTCGTACCTTTTGTGCTTTCAAATAATACGCATCGTAATAACCAGATGACAAAACATATGTTCCAATAAGAATTCTTCTTTTTACTTCATCTCCAAAGCCTTCTCCTCTTGTGTTTTCATACATTTCAATTAAATTATCTCCCTTTTTTGACCGATAACCAAATTTAACACCGTCATAACGTGCAAGATTTGAGGATGCTTCTGCAGGAGCTACTATATAGTAAGTTGGTAAAGCATATTGTGTGTTAGGTAACGAAACATCTATGATTTTTGCACCAGATTTTTTTAAAATATCAATTCCTTTTTTCCAAAGATTATTTATTTCAACTGGCATATTTTCGACTCTATATTCTTTTGGTATGCCAATTTTTAGACCTTTAATATTTTCATTTAAATTTTTATGATAAGACTCTTTTTTTTTATTAATTGAGGTAGAATCTTTTGAGTCGTAACCGGCCATTGCTTCTAGAAGTAAAGCAGAGTCTTCAACATTTTTTGTCATTGGGCCAGCTTGATCTAATGATGACGCAAAAGCCACTATACCCCATCTTGAACATAATCCATAAGTAGGTTTGAGACCAACTGTTCCTGTGAAAGATGCCGGCTGTCTAATTGAACCTCCAGTGTCAGTCCCAATTGTTGCTGGAGTAAGATTTGATGCTAAAGCACTTGCTGATCCACCCGAAGATCCTCCTGGAACTAAATCTTTTCCTAATGGATTTATTACATTACCAAAAAAACTAGTTTCGTTAGAAGACCCCATAGCAAACTCATCGCAATTGAGCTTTCCAAGTAAAATTGCGCCTTCAGACCACAAATTATTTGTGACTGACGACTCATATGTTGGAATAAAATTTTCTAAAATTTTACTTCCTGCAGTTGTTCTTACATTTTTAGTACAAAATAAATCTTTAACAGCCATAGGTATTCCTGGTAATAGGCCATCATAATTTTTATTTTTGTCAAATTCTTTTGCTTTTTTTAATGAAGTTTCAAAACAAGTTGTTATGAAATTGTTTAGTTTTTTACTTTTTTCTATATTTTTTATAAAATGATTTACTGTTTCTTCAGATGAAATCTTTTTAGTTTTTATTAAATTTATAATACCTAAAAGAGAAATTTTATTTAAATCTGACATAAATTTACTCGACTACTTTCGGAACAATAAAAAAATCTTCATTTTTTTCAGGAGAGTTTTTTAAAATATCGTCTTTTATTTTGCCATCATTTATTTGATCAGATCTGGGTTCCAGAGTTTTGTTTACTACGGAGCTCAAAGGTTCTATTTTATTTGTATCAATTTTGTTTAGTTGCTCAACAAAATTTATTATGGATGTTAAATCTTTTGATAAAGACCCAAGTTTTTCGTCATCTAAAGAAATTCTAGATAGTTTGGCTACTTTTTTAACTTTATTTTTATCTATTGACATCTATAAACTATGTTTAAGTTGATTAGAAATTTATTATAAATATAACACATTCATGATGAATATAGAAGATTTTAAGAATTCAATAGAAAAGAAGTCAAGATTACTAGGTATAGATCCAGGTAAAAAACGCTTTGGTTTAGCAATTTCTGATGAGGACAAACTGGTGGCTACGCCTTTAAAAACTATTATAAAAAAAAATAATATAGATTTTATTAATGAGATCAAAAAAGTAATAAAAGAAAATAATGTAAAAGGAATCATTATCGGCAATCCTTTAAACATGGATGGATCTAGGGGACCTTCAGCTCAATCAGCTCAAGATTTTGCTAAGAATCTATCAACAAATATTTCAATACCTATCACTATGTGGGATGAGAGATTGTCTAGCGAAGGTGCTTTTAAAATATCAAGTAATTTAGACATAAATGTATCTAAAAAAGTTGAAAAATTAGACCAAAATGCAGCTTCTTTTATATTACAAGGTGCTATTGATTATATTAAAAGATAAATAACTTGCTATGATTATACAAAAGGATTATAGAGTTAATTTTAATGGCAGTTATAAAAAAACTTTCAGCTGTTAAAAAAGTCCAAGATCATCTCTTAGGAATTCAAAATTTATCTATTCAAGAAGCCAACCTAATACTAGATGAAGCTAAAAACTTTATTAAACTTAATAGAAGTGCATCTAAAAAATTAAGTTTACTTAGAGGAAAAACCCAAATTAATTTATTTTTTGAACCATCAACGAGAACACAAAGTTCATTTGAACTAGCAGGTAAAAGATTAGGTGCTGATGTTATGACTATGAATGTAGGTAATTCATCTCTTAAAAAAGGTGAAACTATTCTGGATACAGCAATGTCACTAAATGCAATGCACCCAGATATAATTGTTGTAAGACACCAAGACTCTGGTGCTCCAAATCTTTTATCACAGAAAGTGAATTGTGCAGTGATTAATGCTGGTGATGGTTTAAGAGAACATCCTACTCAGGCACTTTTGGATGCATTAACTATAATAAATCGAAAAGGAAAGATCGAAGGTTTAAAAATTGCTATATGTGGAGATATCCTCCATTCAAGAGTAGCTAGATCAAATATTTATCTGTTAAACATGCTTGGAGCAGAAGTAAATATTATTGCACCAAGAACGCTTATGCCTAAATCAATCAGCAAACTAGGAGTAAAAGGCTTTACTAATATGAAAGAAGGTCTTGAGTCTTGCGATATTGTTATGATGTTAAGATTACAAAATGAAAGAATGGCTGGATCATTCTTGCCTTCAAAAAGAGAATATTATGAATATTTTGGATTAACTCCAGATAAATTAAAATTTGCAAAAAAAGATGCTTTGTTAATGCATCCAGGACCCATGAACAGAGGTGTAGAAATTGATACTAAACTGGCTGATGACATCAATGTAAGTTTAGTGAAAGAACAAGTAGAATTAGGAGTTGCTGTAAGAATGGCTTGCTTAAAGATTTATTGTAAATAATGAAAGAAAAATACTTTTTAAATGCAAGAATAATTGATCCATCACAAAATATTGATGAATTAGGTGGATTAATAGTTGACTCAAGCGGCAAAGTTAAGGCTATAGGAAAAAATGTTAAAAAAGAGAATATACCATCCAAAACAGAGAGTATTGATTTAAATGGAAAAATTTTAATACCTGGTATAATTGATATGAAAGTTTTTGTTGGTGAACCAGGTTTTGAATACAAAGAAAATTTTAGAACTTTGAGTAATGCAGCATTATCAGGCGGTGTAACATCAGTTGTATCTATGCCTAATACAAGCCCTGTTATTGACAACGTATCAATGGTAGATTTTATTCTTAGAAGAGGCAGAGATAAATCTGGAATAAATATTTACCCTTCAGCCACTCTGACTAGAAACATGGATGGAAAACTTATGACTGAGTTTGGTTTATTATCCAAAAAAGGAATTGTTGGTTTCACTGATGCAATAAAAACAGTTCAAAATTCTGAAATTATGTCAAGAATAATGAATTATGCATCTGATCTTGATATTCTTGTAATGCAACATCCAGAAGACCATGAGCTTTCTAAAGGAAGATGTATAAGTGAAGGTGAGATAGCAACCAGGCTTGGTTTGCAAGGGATACCGGATATTGCAGAAAAAATAATAATTGAAAGAGATTTATCGTTACTAGAGGAGTATCCATGTAGATATCATATATCTCAATTATCATCAGCTAAATCTGTTGATGTTATAAAAAAATATAAAAAAAATGATTTAAATTTTTCTGTTGGTGTATCAATAAATAACCTATCTTTAAATGAAAACGACATTGGTGATTTTAAAACTTTTATGAAAGTTTCCCCCCCACTCAGAAAAGAGGAAGATAGAATATCATTAATTCAAGGTGTAAAAAATGGTTTAATAGATGTAATAGTGTCTGATCATAAACCTGAGGATGAGGAAAGTAAAAGATTACCTTTTGCCCAAGCTGCTGAAGGATCTATTGGAATCGAAACCCTTTTGTCCTTGGCTTTAGAACTTTACCATAACGATTCTTTGCCTCTTAAAAAAATAATAGAAACAATTACCTATAATCCTGCAAAAATACTTAAGATTAATAAAGGATCACTAAAAAAAGGCTTTGATGCCGATTTATGCATTTTTGATCTTGATAAACCATGGAAAGTAGATGTTTCAAAACTTAAATCTAAATCTAAAAATGCTGCAATAGAAAATAGAAAACTCCAAGGAAAAGTTCTTATGACTTTCCTCAAGGGAGAAAGTGTTTTTAGCATACAGTGATATTTGAAATTTTTTTAGTATTCCTCTTTTCATATTTATTAGGATCAATACCTTTTGGTTTAATTTTAACTAAATTTTTTTTAAACAAAGATATAAGAAAAGTTGGCTCAAAAAATATTGGCGCAACAAATGTTCTAAGAACTGGGAATAAATTTTTTGCAGGATTGACTTTACTTTTAGATATTTCAAAAGGTGTTGTTCCTATTTTGATAACAAACTATTATTTTTCAAATTTAATATATTTGTCAGCCCTAATGGTGTTTCTTGGTCACATTTTTCCTATTTGGTTAAAATTTAAAGGGGGAAAAGGTGTTGCCACATATTTAGGTATAGTTTTTGCGTTATCTTTAAAGCTAGGACTATTTTTTTGTTTGGCTTGGATTTTAATTCTAATATTTACTAAATACTCTTCTTTGTCTTCGATAATTTCTACTTTAATAGTTTTTTTAATTTCTTTCTTTGAAAATAATTTTGAATTAAATTCATTTTTATTTATTACTTTTGTAATAATTGTATACACCCATAGACAAAATATCATTAAATTAAAAAATAAAACTGAAGATAAAATTAAACTTTAAAATCAACACTTATTATACTTACATTTGACAAATAGGGTTATTTTTGACACTAAAGTCAAATATAATGAATCTTGTCATAGTAGAAAGTCCTGCAAAAGCTAAAACCATAAATAAATACTTGGGTAAAGATTACAAAGTATTAGCAAGTTATGGTCATGTAAGAGATCTTCCTTCCAAGAATGGGTCGGTGGATCCTGAAAATAATTTCAGAATGGAATGGGAATTAGACTCATTTTCTAAAAAATATGTAAAAGAAATAACTGACGCAGCGGCAGATTCAGAAAGAATTATACTTGCGACTGACCCTGATAGAGAAGGAGAAGCTATAGCTTGGCATGTTAGAGAGATTTTAGAAAGTAAAAAACTTTTAAAAGGAAAAAAAGTAGAAAGAGTTGTGTTTAATGAAATTACAAAAAAAGCTGTGACTAATGGAATTAATAATCCGAGAGAGATTGAGTCACATTTGGTTAACGCCTACATGGCTAGAAGAGCTTTGGACTATCTTGTTGGTTTTAATATATCACCAATCTTATGGACAAAACTTCCTGGCTCAAAGTCTGCTGGACGAGTTCAATCTGTTGCTCTGAGATTAATTACAGAAAGAGAACATGAAATTGAGCTTTTTAAACCAAAAGAATTTTGGACTATTTCAAGTAATTTTCAATACGATGATAAGATTATAAAGTCTAAACTGTCTATTTATTCTGGAGAAAAAGTAGAAAAATTTTCATTTAAAAAAAAAGTAGATTCTGAAAAAGCATTAAATGCTATTAAAAATGAAACATATAAAATAACTGACGTTTCTTCAAAAGTGTACCGTAGAAATCCATCGGCACCATTTACTACATCCACATTACAACAAACAGCGTCTGGAAAATTTGGTTTTGGAGCATCTAGAACAATGCAAATTGCACAAAGGCTTTACCAGGGTATAGATTTTGAAGGTGATACAGTTGGTCTAATCACATACATGAGAACTGATGGAACACAAATATCAAACGAAGCTATTTCTGATTTTAGAAATTTTATAAGTAAAGAACATGGTAAGGAATATCTTCCAGATAGTCCTAATAGTTATTCAGGAAAAAAAGCTAAAAATGCCCAAGAAGCTCATGAGGCAATTAGGCCGACCGACGTTACAAGAAAACCTTCTGATATGAAAAAATATTTAAGTACAGATCAATCTAAACTATATGAATTAATTTGGAACAGAGCTGTCTCTTCACAAATGAATCCAGCTGAATTTGATAGAAAAAGTATAACTATTGAGTCTAATAATAAAAAAATTAATTTTAAAGCTAATGGCTCTACAGTAAAATTTGAGGGATATTTAAAAGTTTATAAATTTGAAGAAAAAGATGAGGATCTTAAAAATATTTTACCTGAAGTTAAAGTTGGAGATAAAGTTTCTATAAAGGAATTAATAGACGATCAACATTTTACAGATCCACCACCAAGATATTCTGAAGCTAGTCTGGTTAAAAAAATGGAGGAGTTAGGAATAGGACGACCTTCTACTTATGCAAGCATAATATCAGTTTTATCTACAAGGAATTATGTATAATTATTAAATAAAAGATTTCATCCTACTGACAGAGGCAAACTTCTCTCAGCATTTTTAGAAAAATTATTTACTAAATATGTTGATTATAATTTTACAGCAGATCTTGAAAATCAACTAGACGAAATAACAAGTGGTAAAGTCAATTGGGTTAAAGTTTTGGATGGTTTTTGGAAAGATTTTTATTCTAATGTGGGTCAAGTTAAAGAAAAAAGAACACGAGAGGTTTTAGATTTATTAAATGAAAGTCTTGGAGACCTAGTTTTTGAAAGAGATGATAATGACACTATAGATAGAAAATGTAAATTATGTGACACAGGTCAATTAAGTCTTAAAAATAGTTTTAGAGGAGGCGCCTTCATTGGGTGTTCTAACTATCCTGAATGTAAGTTTACGAGACCATTATCTAAATCAAAAGCATCACAACAAATAAATTTAGCCGAACCTAAATTGATTGGGAAAAATGATTTAGGAAAAGATATTTTTCTTAAAAACGGTAGATTTGGTCCATATTTACAATTTGAGATTGAACAGAATGAAATGGAAGTTGAAAAGAGTAAGAAAAAAAAGTCAAAAAAAACAAAAGAAAATCAAAATTTAAAAAATGTATCTATACCAAAAGGTTTACCAATAGAAAATGTTGACTTAGATAAAGCAAAATATTTATGTTCCTTGCCAAAAATATTAGGTAAGCACCCTGATTTAAATGAAGATATAAGTATTAACATTGGAAGATTTGGTCCTTATTTAAAATGTTCAAATAAGTCGGCAAGGATAGATAGTGTTGATGATTTATTTTCAATTGGTCTCAATAGAGCAATTACATTAATATCAGAGGCGAAGCCAGGGAGAATGTCATCTTCTGAAATTAAAAATTTAGGTGAACATCCTGATGATAAAAAACCTGTTAGAATAATGAAAGGTCAATACGGGCCATATATAAAGTATAAATCAATTAATGCTACAATTCCTGAAGATAAAGATCCGTCAGAAATAACAATGGAGGAAGCTATAATACTTATAGAAAAAAGGAAAGAATATGATAAATCTAAAAGGAAAAAAGGAAAAAAATGAAAAAGTCTTTTTTGCTAATAGTCACAATTTTATTTCTTTTCTCTAACTCATTAATATCTTCTGAAAAAAATTGCTCTCAGTTCAATAAAGTTACCAATTGGAAAGGTTGGAAAAAATGCATGAAAGGAACAATTCAAACAAAAGAAATTAAAAAGACAAAAAAAATTGACTCAAAAAATATTATTTCAAATTCAAAAGATGCTTTCTCTAATATAAATGAAAAGTATAAAAAATTAAGAGAAAAAGCTCCTAAAACCGGTATAGAGATGTTTAAAAAACTTCCAAAATGAAAATTGAAGAAAGATTAAAAAAGTTAAATATAATTTTACCAAAAGCCCCGGATCCGGTAGGTGCATATGTCGCAAGTAAGATTTCTGGAAATCTTATTTTTATTTCTGGACAAGTTTCATTAGAAGATGGAAACTTGATTAAGGGAAAAGTGGGTAGAGACTTAGATTTAGATCAAGCAAGGCATGCAGCAAAAATTTGTGGTTTAAATATATTATCTCAATTAAATAAAATTTGTGATGGAGATTTAAACAAAGTTAAAAGTTGTATGAAATTGACTGGATATGTAAATTCAACAGACGATTTTTCTCAACAACCACAAGTTTTGAATGGGGCTTCAGATTTAATCTCCTCTGTTTTTGAAAACACTGGCAAACATACCAGAGCTGCGATTAGTGTAAATTCGCTACCCTTGAACGCCGCTGTAGAAATTGATGCTATTTTTGAAATTTAAACTACCTGCCAATTGAATAGTATTTTATATTTTTTCTTTTCATTTCTTCAAGATTATACAAGTTTCTCATATCATAAACTTTAAAATTATTTTTTTTAACTAATTTTTTAAAGTCGATAGACTTAAATTCATCCCATTCTGTATTAATAATAATCAAATCAGCTTCTAAACATGCTTTACTTAATAATTTCTCAAATTTAAGATTTTTATTTGTCCTAAACTCTTTTTTAGGTCCTGATGGATCATGGTATTTTACTATTGCACCTTTTTTTAATAAATAAGGTATTAAAACCAAGCTAGACGACTCTCTCATATCATCTGTATTAGCTTTAAAAGTAACGCCCAGAACGGTAATCTTTTTTTTATTAATTTTATTATTCATTATTTTTTCAATTCTTTTGGTGAGTAAGATTTTTCTTTGATAATTTGATTTTATTACAGAATTAACTATGGATAAATTAGTTTTGAATTTATCAGCAATTGAAGTCAAACCTTTAGTGTCTTTTGGAAAACAGGAACCGCCAAAAGCTGGGCCTGCTCTTAAGAATCTGCTTCCAATTCTTTCATCAGAACCCATTCCTGCAGAAATATCCTCAACATTAATTCCAGTTGCTTCACATAAATTAGCAATTTCATTAATAAAAGTAATCTTGGTTGCTAAAAAAGCGTTAGATGCATACTTAATAAGCTCAGCTCCCTTCCTTGATGTAAGCAAAAACTTAGCTCCTTTTTTAATAAGTGGTTCATATAAGAGTTCCATTTTTTTGAAAATTTTTTTATTATTAGAACCTATAACAATTCTATCAGGATATTTAAAATCTCTTATTGCTTCACCTTCTCTCAAGAATTCGGGATTAGATATGACATCAAATAAAGATTTTTTTGCTTTTTTTCCAATTATTTTTTCTATTTGATCCCCTGTTGCCACTGGAACTGTCGATTTGGTAACTATAATTTTATAACTTTTTATGTGTTTAGAAATTGATTTAGCAACACTATATACCTGGGAAAGATCAACCTGATTTGAAGATTTTTTGGTTGGGGTTCCAACACAAATAAAAATTATTTGTGATTGTTTAATTGCTTTCTCTATATCGTCAGTAAATTCTAATCTTTTTGCTCTATAGTTATTTTTGATAAGATCTTCTAATCCAGACTCATAAATTGGTGAAATAGCATTTTTCAATTTATTTATTTTTTTTATATCTTTATCTACACAATAAACTTTATTTCCAAGATCTGCTAAACAAGTTCCGCTGACTAAACCAACATAACCCGTGCCTATCATACATATTTTCATAGATATTTTTTATAAATATTTTGAAATTGTAAGTCCAGATTTAATAAAGCTTTCAATCGTTCCACAATCAATATATTTTCCTTTAAATATGTTTCCATAAAACTTTTCATTTCTTTTGACTAAAGTTTTAATTGCATCGGTAATATGTATCTCACCACCCCTTCCTTTTTTCTGATGCTTTAAAACAGAAAGTATTTTTTTTGGCAAAATATATCTTCCAATTATGGCATAATTTGATGGGGCTTCACTTACTTTAGGCTTTTCTATCACTTCATTAATTAAGAAAGAATTTCTTTGTTTATTTTTAAATCCCAAGATACCCCATCTTGATACAGTCCTTCGTTCTACTTTTCTAGTAGCTATCACTGACCCTTTTGTTTTTTTGTGTAAAGTAATCATTTCTTTTGAACAATTTTTTTTTACAATCAAATCATCAGCTAGTAGCATTAAAAAATGGGATCCGTTTAAATATTTCTTACATTGCAAAACAGCGTGTCCTGTTCCCTTGGGTTTGTTTTGATAAACAAATTTTATCATACCTTGATATCTTTTAATTCTTCTATAGACCTCCTTTAAACGCCTATCATTTTTTTTCCTTTTGATTATTTTTTTATAAAAATTATCATTAAAGAAGTATTTTTTAATACTTGTACTTCTTCTTGGTACTATAAAAATAAATTGCCTAATTCCCGCTTGCAAGCATTCTTCCATTATATATTCTAAATTTGGTTTTCCATTTATTGGCAATAATTCTTTTGGGATTACGCTTGACAGTGGCAACAATCTTGTACCTAATCCAGCTAATGGAATGATTGCTTGTTTAACCATAAAAACCTTTTACTAGTTATATAAATATTTTACAAATGAAATTATTTACCAACAAAAAAAAATTACATAAAGAAATAAAGAATATCAAGAATATTAGTTTTGTTCCTACAATGGGATCACTTCACAAAGGCCATGAAAGTCTAATAAAAAAATCAGTTAAAGAAGCAGGAAAAACAGTTGTAAGCATATTTATTAATCCTAAACAATTTGATAACAAAAATGACTTTAATACCTATCCCAAGAACTTTAAAAATGACATAAAAATAATTAAAAAGTTAAAAGTTAATTATCTTTATAAACCTACCTACCTAGATATTTATAAATTTAGGACAAAAAACAAAATTTTTCTGGATAAATTTTCGAAAAAATTATGTGGAAAACATAGAAAAGGACATTTTAAAGGAGTTGTTGATATTGTTAATCGACTAATTGAAGTGATAAAACCAAAAAAAATCTTCCTGGGCAAAAAAGACTTTCAGCAACTTACTTTAATTAGGAAACACATAAATAAACATAAAATAAACATTAAGGTCGTAGCATGTAAAACTATACGTGATAAAAATTTTGTGGCCTATTCATCAAGAATTAGAAAGTTAAATAATCATGAAAAAATTAATTTGGTTAAGATTATTAAATTTTTAAGAAATTATAAAAAAAAACTAATTTTAAAAAAAACTACTCATAATTTTTTTAAAATAAAAAAAAACCTTTTATTATTAGGTGCTAAAAAGGTTGATTACGTTGAAATTATTGATTTAAAAAAACTCCAAAAACCTAAAAAAAATAAATTTAATTTATTTTTTGCATTTTATATTGGTAAAACAAGATTTATAGACAATTTTTAATTAAGAAAAAAAATTGATCCAATTCCAAGAAAAGATAAAAAACCAATAACGTCTGTTATTGTAGTGACAAAAACACTTGAAGCTAAAGCTGGATCAATATTAAATTTTTTCAAAGAAACTGGAACTAAAATGCCAAATAAACCAGCTACAATCATATTTAATATCATTGCAACTGCAATTAAAATTGATAAATCCATTTCATTAAACCAAAATTGAACAACTCCAGCAGAAATAATGGCAAAAATAACTCCATTAAATATACCGATAACAAATTCTTTAGTTACAATTCTTAAAAAGTTTCCAGACGAAATTTCTTTTTTAGCAATTGCTCTAATTGTAACTGCAAGTGTTTGCATCCCCGCATTTCCTCCCATTGATGCTACAATTGGCATTAAAACTGCAAGAGCTACGACTTTCTCAATATCTTCTTGAAAAAAACCAATCACTACAGAAGCAATAATAGCTGTGAATAAATTTAATAAGAGCCAACTAAATCTTCTTTTTGTTTTTTTAATTACTCCATCTGTAATTTCTTCGTCACCCACACCCGCTAATCTAAGAACATCTTCTTCAGCTTCTTCCTGAACAACCGTAACAACATCATCTGCGGTTATCATGCCAATTAATTTATTATCTTTATTTACAACGCCGGCGGAAACAAGATTATAATTTTCAAATGTATGTCCAACCTCTTCTTTATCCATATTAACTGAAATTAATAAAGGAACTTCACGCATAATTGAGTTCATTTTTGAATTTCGAGGTGTTCTAAGAACTCTTGAAGAAGGTACAGTTCCAACAGGTTTGAAATCTTTATCTACTACAAAAATTTCTAAAAATTCTTTTGGTAACTCTTTATTTTCTCTTAAATAATCGATTGTTTGACCAACAGTCCAATCGCTTGGCACTGCAGTAAATTCTCTTTGCATGATTCTTGCTGCTGAGTCCTCGGGATAACTAAGTCCCTCTTCTAGTAAAAATCTATCTTGAGGTGAAAGTTTATCTAATACTCTTTTCTTTTTGGTTTCTTCAATTTTTTCAAGAATTTGTAATGCATTATCAGATTCTAACTTACGCAAAATTTTTGCAATAGATTCTGGTGATATTAGTAAAAGTACCTCTGACTGAAGGGACTCGTTAAGTTCTATGAAAATCTCGGCCTCAATATTAAAACCTTCTATTTCAATTAGCTTATTTCTTGTATCCGTATCAAGATTCTCTATTAAATCTGCTACATCTGCAGGGTGTAAATCTTCTAAAGTTTGATTAATAAATGCAACATCTTTCGATTTAATCTTTTGATCAAAAAGATTTATAAAATCTTTGTTAAAATCAAGATTAACTTTCTGCTTTCCAATAGATTTTACTAAACTCATAAATTACCTAGATATTTAATTTTTTGAGACTTTTAGTTTATCTAGTGGTAAAATTCAATTTAAAATGAACATAGAATTCAAAATAAGTAAAAACCCTATAAATTATAAAAAAGCACTCGACTTTCTTGAGAAAAGAGTAACTAAAGTTAAAAAAGGTGGTCGCGAATTAATATGGTTTCTTGAACATCCTACAACTTATACTGCAGGTATAAGGTCCAAGGACAATGAGGTTCTAGATAAATCAATAAAAGTTATTAAAACTAATCGTGGAGGCAAAATAACTCTACACAATAACGGTCAGATAATCGTATATTTCGTTATAAATTTAAATAAAAGAAAGAGAGATATTAGAAATTTAGTAAGACAAATAGAAGAAATAATAATTAATTTTTTAAAAATTTATAATTTAAAATCTTACTCTGACAAAAAAAATATTGGTATATGGGTAAATAATAAGAAAATTGCTGCTATTGGAATAAGAGTTTCGCGTTGGGTAGCATATCACGGTTTTTCTATAAATATCAAAAACAATCTTAATGACTATAAAAAAATAATCCCTTGTGGACTTAATAATGAAATGGTTACATCATTAAAAAATGAGAATAAAAAAACTAATGATGTATATACAAACTTAAAAAGAGTTTTTATTAAACATTTGGATAAAATTTAGAAATATTTTTTAATCATATTTCGAAACTCCATACTATAATCAGCTGTAAAACTATATTTTATATCGTTGATCATAAATTTAATTTTAGATGCGTGTAACATAAGTTTTTTATTTTTATTTTTAAATTTAACACCCGAGTATTTATCGTCCCCAACTACTGGGTTACCTATATTCTGAAGCTGTTTTCTTAATTGATGTTTTCTGCCAGTAACTGGTTTAAGCTCTAAAAAAGAATATTGAAAATTGCTCTTAATAACTTTTAAGTAAGAAATTGCATTTTGTTCAATTTTTCTATTTTTTTCAAATGTAATTAAATTATCTTTTAGTATGTTTATATTTTTTTTTACTTGACCATGCGCTATAGCTAAATAAGTTTTATGTATTTTTCTTATTCTAAATAATGATGTAAAAAGCTGAGCATATTCTCTATTTTTTGCAAGAATCATAACACCTGATGTTTCTTTGTCTAGTCTATGAACTATAAAAGGTTTATCTCTTTCAAAATATTTAGTATTCTTTAATATATCTACAATATTTTTAAAAGATTTTGTTCCACCTTGCACAGGTATACCAGGTGGCTTATTTATAACTATAAAATTATCATTATTTTCAATAACAAAGTTTTCATAAATACCTTTTTCTTTAGTTGTAGGTTTGTATTTAATTTTTAATAATTTTGTGTTTGGTTTTAAATTTTCTAAACCAAATATTTCTATAGTATCATTTAATTGAACTTTGTATGAGGATTTAGTTTTTTTTTTATTAACTTTGATTTTTTTTTTTCTTATTAGTTTCTCTATAAAAGATTGAGGAACATTAAATACATTGTGTTTGAACCATCTGTCAAAACGAGTGTTATTGTAGTCTTTATTTACTATAAACTTTTTAAACATCCGCAAATAATATTTGTATTATTTAGTTGCAACTTTTGGGGGTGATTCTTTATCTTTTTTTGATGTATCTATTTTTTTAGGTTTATCTATTTTAATTGCATTTGGATCCCTATCAACCAACTCTATTACTGCCATTGGTGCGTCATCACCAGTTCTGAAACCAGCTCTTAATACTCTTGAATATCCACCTTTGCGGTTTGCATATCTTTTAGATAACGTCTCAAAAATCTTTTTAACAGAATTTTTATCTTGTAATTTGGAGAAAAGATCCTTTTTTTTGCTTAAACCAGCTTTTTTTCCAAGTGTAATTATTTTATCAATTTTTGGTTTTAATTCTTTAGCTTTTGGTAAAGTCGTTATCAATTGCTCATATTTTATAAGTGAGTTAAGCATATTTTTAAAAAGTGCTTTTCTGTGCTCACCAGTCCTGTTTAATTTTCTATATCCTAGTTTATGTCTCATATTTAGTAACTATTGTCTTCTAGTTTCTTTGATAATTCTGCAATATTATCTGGTGGCCAATTTGGAATTTCCATTCCTAGATATAAAGACATTGAACTTAAAACTTCTTTTATTTCATTTAGTGATTTTCTTCCAAAATTTGGTGTTCTTAGCATTTCAGGTTCTGTCTTTTGAACTAAATCGCCTATGTAAATAATATTATCATTTTTTAAGCAATTCATAGATCTTACTGAAAGTTCTAGTTCTTCAACACGTTTAAGTAAATTTTTATTAAACTCAGGTTCTGTAGAAGTTTTTTGTTTAGGGATTTCTTTAGGATCCTCAAAGTTAATAAACATAGAAAGTTGATCTTGAAAAATTCTAGCTGCAAAAGCTAATGCATCTTCTGCAGGAACAGTTCCGTTTGTTTCTACCTGCATCACTAGTTTGTCATAATCTAAAGCATCTCCCTCTCTTGTCGTATCTATTTTGTATGAAACCTTTTTTACCGGGCTAAAAAGTGAATCTATTGCTATCATTCCCAAAGGAGTATCTTCAGATTTATTTTTTTGAGAAAGGACATAACCTTTTCCATTATTAACAACTAATTCCATATGAAACTTAGTCTTTTCATCTAAATTACATATTGTTTGATCTGGATTTATAATTTCAACTCCATTTACCAAAGTTATATCTTTTGCCTTAACTTCTTTGGGTCCGACTGCATCTAATACAATTTTTTTTGGGCCATCTGATGACATTTTTATAGATAGATTTTTAACATTTAAAACAATATCTGTTACATCTTCTCTGACACCTTTGATTGAAGAAAACTCATGTAAAACTCCGTCAATTTGAATAGCTGTAACTGCAGCTCCTTGTATAGATGATAAAAGTATTCTTCTTAGAGAATTTCCTAAAGTCTGCGCAAATCCTTTTTCTAGAGGCTCTGCAACTATTTGGGCTACTGATTTGTTATCGTTACTATCAACTTTAATCTTTGATGGTTTAATCAATGCTTTCCAGTTTTTATCAAAAATCCCTGTGTTCTCCATTAGACTCTCCTTTTTTTTGGTGGCCTAGCTCCATTATGGGGCATAGGTGTTGTATCTTTAATTGAAATAATTTTAAATCCTCTAGATTGTAAAGCTCTTAAAGCAGTTTCTCTTCCTGATCCGGGTCCTTTAACCTGAACAACAAGGTTTCTCAGTCCTTGTTCATAAGCCTTTTCTCCAGCATCATCTGCTGCAACTTGAGCGGCGTATGGAGTTGATTTTCTTGATCCTTTAAAACCTTTTAAACCAGCAGATGACCAAGCAACAACATTACCATGTTCATCAGATATTGATATTATAGTATTATTAAATGTAGATTTAACAAATGCGATACCAGATGTAATATTTTTTTTTATCTTGTCTTTTTTCTTTATTTTAGGCTTAACAGACTTTACTTCTTTTGTTGCATCCTTTGTTATTTCTTTGGTTTTCTCAGTTTTTTTGTTCATTTATTTTTTCATTGGTGTTAGTTTTTTTCCTGCTATAGCTATTGCTTTTCCTTTTCTAGTTCTTGCGTTACAATGTGTTCTTTGTCCTCTAACAGGTAATTTTTTTTTATGTCTTGATCCTCTGTAAGTAGCGAGGTCAACAAGCCTTTTAATATTCATTGAGACTAATCGTCTTAGGTCACCTTCAACCTTATAATTTTGATCAATATATTCTCTTATTTTAAGCACTTCTTCCTCACTTAAAGAATTAACTCTTTTGTTGAGAGGTATATTTAGTTTTTTACATATAGTTTTTGAATTAAAATCGCCAATACCATGAATGTAAGTAAGCGCTATATGAACAACTTTATCTTGAGGTATATTTACACCAGCTATTCGAGCCATATTTTTTTGATTTTTTTTAAATTTACGTATTTATATGTTCATATTCCCTAAAGTCAACCCTTGATAGCGTCTATTAACCCGCTAATTTCACTATTAATTTCAGATATTCCTGCCTCACCGTTTACAACTTTGAGTAAATTTGATTGCTTAT